>Ga0209134_10000025_pt1 | contig 50852 bp, 41 predicted proteins | sample LauGreSp1BDMLBSN_2_FD_187566 | JGI IMG/M metagenome (GOLD analysis project Ga0209134, IMG submission 187566) | Freshwater lake microbial communities from Lake Michigan, USA - Sp13.BD.MLB.SN (SPAdes) (version 2) | ecosystem: Environmental > Aquatic > Freshwater > Lake | place: Lake Michigan, USA... | reverse complement strand
ATACCTAATGCTGTGTTGATTAAGGCTTCAGAGATACCATTTGCTAAAGCGGATGAATCAGTTGATCCACCTGAGTTACCTAATGACGCGAAGGCCTTGATCATACCAATTACCGTTCCTAATAGACCGATCAAAGTTGATACGGATGCTAAAGTCGCGATGATGGTTAAGTTTTTCTCTAACATTGGCAATTCTAATGAAGTAGCTTCTTCCACTTCTTTGCTCAATGCAGCTAATTTTTGCTCTTTATCTAATGATTTCTCCGTAGTTAAAGCCTGGTATTTTTTGATCGCAGCTAAAGTTACATTACCTACAGATCCTTTTTGCTTATCACAAGCTTTCAATGCACCTTCTACATCATCTTTATCTAAAGATGCTTGTACCGAACGTACGAATGCATTTACATCACCAGTACCTTTTGCTTTACCGATTGTGAATAAACGCTCAATTGAGAATGTTAATGCAGTTAAGAAACAAGTCATCAAAACTGGCACGATAACTCCACCTTTGTAAACTACACCAAAGTAGTCACCTGGAAGAGGGTGTCCTTCATTTGTTCCGCCTTCAAAGTGAGAACCATCTCCCATTACGAAAGTGTAAATTGCAATAGCAATCGCGAAAAGGACAATTAGAATTAAACCTGCAGAAATACCGCCAGATTTTTTTTCGGTTGCAGCTGGCTTAGCAGCTGGCTTTGGTTGTTGTGTACTCATTAGTTTGGTAATTTGGGGTTAAAGAATTATTTTTTTGTTAATAAAACTTGTAGAAAATGCGGCGATCGTAGTTTTCATAGTTTAGACTTTCGCTTTCCTTTTCAGTAAAGGCAAAAGTAATAGAATTCTAATATAATTTTCATCCTTTAAATAATCATTAGGAGGTTCCTCTCAGGTCATCGAAAGAAGACTATTGTACTAATCTGATATTTTCTTCAATTTATCGAAAGAATTAGGGTACTATTTTGGGATTATCAAATTTTAAAAAAATCAAAAAAAAATTCCCCTGAAGGAAAAAAATCTCTTTAATACCCCAATAATTGAATAAATTTGGCCTCCAATAAGAACAATGATAGACTCTCCATTCAATCCGAAAGGCCCACGAGCTTCGACTAGAAGCAAGGATAACATGAGCTTAAAAGAAGCCATTGAGTCGCTATTGCGAGTCTATCAATTGCAAAATAAGTTCGACGAGACCTATATCGTAGCGCATTGGGAGGAGATTATGGGCAAACCTATCGCCGCTCGAACGACGAAAGTCTTTATTAAGGATAAAAAGCTCTTTTTAGGACTGGATTCAGCCCCCTTGAAAAAGGAATTGCTAATGGCCAAACAGAAAATGATCGAACTGTTGAACAAAACAGCTCAGCAAGACATCATTACTGAGGTTGTTTTTCTGTAGATAGATCCCAAGCTAGCCATAGCCACACTCCTACTAAAGGGATGATCATTAAAGCCAAGGGATTGATAAATTCATTTCTTATGTAGGCTGGGAATAAATCGGTAGGAGAAAAGCTCGAAATCAATAAGGTAAAGATCAACATCGCCCAGCGCTCCTTCGTTTTCTCCCCCAAAACAAACCAGATTCCAACCGCCGGGAAAGCCATCACTAAAGTGGGCGATTCCGTACCGGTGCTAGCGAGCGTTATATAAAGTAGTACGAAGGCTAACATGCGCAGTCTAAAGTCTGGGTCTGACCATTTTTTTGTTTGGAAGAACAAATAGATGTTCAGAATCATAGAAGGGATTAAAAACCAAAGATTAGAGATGTTAGGATCGCCCGTCCAACGACGGATCATGCCCATTACGCAGACATCCGTGCGGATGTTTTTAATGTTTTCATTCAACTCGTTTTTATGCGCTAAGATGCCTATCCACTCGCGGTAGGTTGGGATCCCATAATCGAATCCGCCTAAAACGAGAGGAATAAAACCGATAACGATCATCCAGAAAACGAAGTAGGCGGCGAAACGGAGGCGCTCTTTGGCAAAAAAGAAAAAAGCAATTCCCACGACCCCATACAACTTAATATAGATTCCTAAAACAATCCAAAGCGTCGCCCAGAAGTAATTTTTCTTCTCTACGCAGATATAAGACCAGATAATTAAGGCCAAACAGAGCGCATGAAACTGCGTATTTAACAAGGCAGTAATCGAGGAATTCAACACAATCCAGGTGATGGCAACCCGTTTATTCTCTACGATGGGCAAATGCCAAAGCGTTATAAACAACACCACCGAATTCAACACATTCCACAATACAACACTAGGTCCATCGGGAAGCATTGAAAATGGAGCCATCAAAATAGCGAAAATAGGGCCATAGAGATAGAGGTCAAAATATTCTGTAGGATACGTTAGATAAAGCGGCATTCGGTGGATAAAATGACCGAAACTTGCCTTGAAAATCTGAAAATTATTGATGTGCGAATGAACAGCACTTAAAGAAAACTGCTTCCAGCCAGACACTAACCCTGCTAACGCCCAAATAATCAGTAAGGTGGATTTCTTATTCATTATTCTCTAGCATTTTAGCCATCGTCGTAAATTTCCCCTCCCCTTTCATCTGCTGCAAAAAAGAACGCAATTTATCGCGTAAGGATCCATTATGACCTCTTTTCACGTGAATAGGTAGCGGATACTTACTCAAGTCCGCGAATTCCCAGGGATGGAAATAGATATTTAAAAAACCTTGTTTGCGTAGGGTTCGCTTCGCTAACAAGGTATAAATCCACAATGGAAAGTTCTTAAATGCCAGCCAAAACAACGGAATCCGCAACCAAGGACTCACGGAAGCGGGCACATTCCATAACCCTTTTTCAAAGAATGGTTTCGTTGGTTTATCCCGATGATCATAGCGACCCGGAATCCAGGTAGGATTTAAAGACGAATGATAAGCATATCCCGCCTTCAAAATCTCACTCTCGTCCACATATTGCATACGAGCCATGCGGAAACCAGTGACGGATTTTCCGCTTAGTTTTTCCAGTAAATCCTTCGAATTTTTCAGATCTTTCGACGCCTCAAAATGTCCGTGAAAATAGCCGTGAGAGGCTAATTCATGCATCGGATTCAGCGATTTGATCCAATCAGGATTGTTTTCAGCATAAACGCCGGTACAAAAAATAGTAACAGGGACACCGGCCTCCTCCACTAGCTGCATAAAATACGCTAAACCCTCTCTAGAAATAGCCAGCTGCTCCTCTAAAGGTATCGAAAAACCGTATTCTAAAGGAATATCGCATTCCTCCACATCAATCGTGATCAGAATTGGTTTCATTTCTCGCGTTTTCATCGGTTACCGCTAAATAAGATGGAAGCAAAATTGGCTAATTCGGTCAAAATAGTCTGCGCGCGCATCGTCGAAAAGACGATTCCTTCTCTAGCTTTCACATAAATCCATTGTATACGAATGTCAGTTCTTCTAGAGGCTAAAACCAAAAACTCCATATCAAACAGGAAAGCCGGAATCCGGGTTTTCAAGAATACTTCCTTCCCTTTTTGATTAAATCCTTTCAGTCCGGATTGCGTGTCTTTGACCTTCAATTGAGGAAAAAACAAATAGTTCATCACCTTCAACGAAAGGGAAAATATTTTACGCCCCAAGGGCAATTGATCATAATAGTGTTCGTCGCGTACCCCCACGACCACATCTGCCGCATTTACGGATAGCAAGCGATACATCTCCACGGCATTCTCAATTAGATAAGGGTAATCGGCATCGGTATAAATGACGTATTTACCAGTCGTTAGGCGAACTGCATCCCTGAGTGCCCCTCCTTTCCCTTGATTCACCGGTGAATCAAGGTAGGTAAATCCAGAAACAGATGTTTTTAATAAGTCGATATCCTCCGGACAAATCCCTGTTTTACTTCCATCATTCACTACAAACATGTGAACAATCGTTTCAGAAGGAATCGCCTCCTTAAATAAAGTATAATAATGCACTAATTCCTCCGCCCAGCCCGGATGCGGGTTGTAAATAGGATGGACAAGATTTAAATCAATGGGTGCGATAAGGGATTTTTTTTACAATATTACGAAATTTAGCATTTGAGGATCCTAAAAAAAAGCAGATATTTACGCTATGACTCGGATTATTCCCCCGTATTTACAACCTGGCGACGAAGTCGCGATTCTTTCTCCTGCTTCTTTTCCTCCCACGGAAAATTGGAAACAAGGAGTAGCGGTGTTAGAAAGCTGGGGACTTCGCGTGCGGAATGCGCCCCATTATTTGTCACGGCATTTTGGTTTAGGCGGCACGGATGCTGAACGTCTAACTGATTTGCAGCAAATGCTGGATGACCCTCAGATTAAGGCCATTTTCCCAATTCGAGGTGGCTATGGGTCCTCTCGATTGTTAGATTCCCTGGATTTTTCAGGTTTTATATCGAATCCCAAATGGATTGTTGGCTTCTCTGACATCACCGCCCTTTTATGTGAGGTAGATCGCTTAGGTTTTGCCTGTATCCACGGTCCTATGCCCCATAATTTTTGCCAAAGTGGCGGAGAATCTACCCTCCAAAACTTGTATACTGCGCTCTTTGAGGGTGTGGTATCGGTATCAACTCCAGCGCACCCATTGAACCGCTTAGGTGAGGCCTCTGCAGAGATTATTGGTGGAAATTTATCGCTTTTATGCCATTTAGTGGGCTCCCCTACTTTTTCTCAAACAGCTGGGAAAATCTTATTTTTAGAAGAAATAGGCGAACGTTTGTACCACGTAGATCGGATGCTTTTGCAATTAAAAAGAGCTGGTATGTTCCAAAACCTAGCCGGTCTCATCGTGGGTGGATTTACGGACTGTCAGGAAGCCAGTCTGACGATTGGTAAAACAGCTTTCGAATTAGTAGCGGAACACACTTCTGGGACTTCTTTCCCCATCGCTTTCGATTTTCCGGCGGGTCATATTCCCAATAACCAGCCGTTGGTTTTAGGGGTAAAAACCAAGTTGTTGGTAAATACGGAAGGTGTCCAATTAACTGATATGTAATTCGGAATTGTTCGCTTAACATTGTGTCTTAAACGACCACTATGTTAGCAAAAACTTTTGGCAGTGCCCTCGTAGGCATTCATGCCTCCATTATCACCATTGAAACCCACGTAGGTCAAGGATCCAAATGTTATTTAGTGGGCCTCCCCGATTCCACCATCAAGGAATCCATTCAACGCGTCGAATCTGCCATTAAGCAAATTGGTTATTTCTTTCCTCGCCGAAAAGTGGTCATCAACCTCGCCCCCGCGGACATTCGCAAGGAAGGCTCAGGATACGACCTTCCTATTGCGCTAGGTTTATTGCAAGCCTCAGAGCAGACCAAGATGATCGGACTTGCAGACTATCTAATTATGGGAGAGCTATCTTTAACTGGAGAAATTCGCCCCATCAAAGGCGCGCTTTCCATGGCGATTGAGGCTAAAAAGCAAGGCATCAAATCGCTCATCCTCCCGCGTGAAAATGCCATCGAGGCCGCCTTGATTGATGGAATATCGATTTTTGGCATGGCTACTTTGCGAGACACGATTCGCTTCTTGCATGGCAGAACGCAAGCGCCTGTGAAAGCACCTAACACCGGTCAACAGGCGATTCTATACGAAGATGATTTTTCCCAAATCAAAGGTCAAGAAAAGGCAAAACGTGCGATCGAAATTGCGGTAGCTGGCGGACACAATCTGCTTCTAGTAGGACCTCCAGGCGCAGGCAAAACGATGATGGCAAAGCGTATCCCTTCTATTATGCCACCCATGAGCCTACAAGAGATTATCGAAACAACCCAAATTCATTCCATTGTGGGACAATTGAGTACCGAAAATCCAATGATCACCGAGAGGCCTTTTAGAGCGCTTCACCACAGCATTACTGCTCCCGCGTTAATAGGTGGTCGAACGAATCCTCATCCAGGCGAAATTTCGCTAGCACACCAGGGGGTCTTATTTTTAGATGAACTCCCGGAATTTCAACGCCACGTTTTAGAGCTCTTGAGACAGCCTTTGGAAGAAAGAAAAGTACCCATATCCCGTGCAAACGGGACAGTGGAGTTCCCCGCCAACTTTTTATTAATCTCCGCGATGAATCCCTGCCCCTGTGGCTATTTCCATCATCCAGACAAACCCTGTACTTGCAAACCCTTTCAAGTAGATCGGTATTTGCACCGTATTTCTGGGCCCCTATTAGACCGCATCGATATGCATTTAGAGGTATTTCCATTAAAATATCCTGAAATGTTTAATGGGAAGGCGAGTGAATCAAGTGCCTTGATTCGAGAACGGGTCATTGCAGCTAGAGAAAAACAGCTCCTGCGATTTCAAAATACCCGTAAAATTCAAACGAATGCGGAGATGAATTCAGAGCAGGTTAAACAAGTTTGCCTACTCGATTCTCCCTCCTCTAATCTCTTGGAAAGCGCCATTGAAAAACTGCAATTATCCGCTCGAGCTCACGATCGAATTTTAAAAATGGCACGAACCATTGCAGACCTCGCTCATTCGTCAACGATACAAGCGAAACATCTTGCTGAGGCCATCACTTACCGAAATTTAGATCGCGAAAATTGGTCAGGCTAATTGCGTTATTCGACGAAAAAGCCTACATTTAAGGTGATAATTCAAAATCAAGTATGAGAAAATTGACCCTTGGAATTTTAGCCTTATCGGTGACCCTTTTCACCAGTTCATTTACTCCTGTGGAGGGAGAACAAGAATGGAAAGGCGTTTTCAAAAAAATCAAAGAAGAAGTTGAAATGCACTCGAAAGCGTACAAAACGTTAGGAGATGCGTGCAAGACCATAGGCCATAGATTAACCGGTAGTGACAAAGGAAAAAAGGCCGAAGAATACGCCTATCGTTTACTCAAGGAATATGGATTTAAAGATACTAAGTTTCAAGGATTTCAAGTGGAAGCTTGGGCGCGCGATACGGTAACTTTATCCATTGCTCCTCCTAAATCAGATGATTTCAGAGAAGTCCCTGTCGTGTCTTTAGCCATGACTCCTGTAGAATCAAACATTCAAGGTACAATAGTGGATGTAGGCAATGGCCTAGATGCCGATTACACGGGCAAAGACGTGAAAGGGAAAGTGGTTTTAGCAAATATCGGTCTATTAGAGGCTGCCGCAGGAACGAAAAACTTACACCGCTCTGAAAAGACGGCTTTAGCGATTCAACATGGGGCCATAGGAGTCATTTTTGTTAACACAGTAAAAGGGCAAGTACTATTAACAGGCACAGCTTCGGTAACCGGAAATTTAATTTCGATTCCAGCGGTTTGTATTTCGTTAGAAAACGGAACCGAAATCAGAAATTGGATGAAAGACCAACCGGGTCTTTTGAGTTTAATCGAAATGCATAATGTGAGCAAACCAATCAAGGCACGTAACGTCGTAGCGACCCTGAAAGGAACGAGCGCAAAATTAAAAAACGAGAAAATTATCATCGGCGGACACTTAGACTCGTGGGATTTAGCTACTGGCGCGATTGATAATGGAATTGGATCTTTCTCGGTGTTAGATATAGCTAGAACGTTCAAAGCCCTTGGATTAAGCAGTAAGCGAACCATTGAATTCGTAGCCTTTATGGGGGAGGAAGAAGGTCTTTTAGGTTCGAAAGCCTATGTAGAACGAGCTAAAAAACTAGGCGAACTGGACGAAGTGGTATACATGATCAATCTGGACATGACTAATAACGTCAATGGTTTCAATGGCGGCGGTCGTGATGAAATGATGCCTATATTGAAATCCATTGGGGATCAAATCAAGGCAATTGATGGGGAATTTGGTAATCTATTAGAAAATTCACCAGGATTGCATTCGGATAACCAGACTTTCCTAATGGAAGGAATTCCGGCGGCTGATCCTTTGGGAAAATTAACCCGAAGCGTCTTAGATTGCTACCACGCGAATTGCGATGATTTCAGCTTAGTGAATAAAAAAGAAATGGAGAATACGGTGAAATACACCGCTATGTTATTATATGCCTTAGGCAATGCAGATCAGATCCCCGCTAAGAAATTAGACTTTTATTCAACGAAAGAATTTTTCATCAAGCACAACCTTCGCCACGAACTAGAGTTAGGCAACGAATGGCGCTGGGGGAACTAAAAATTAGCAGAATTCTATTATTTTTACGTTTTAGAAAATTTACCTTGACTTATGAGTAGCCAAAATCCTTCCTTTTTTAACCATCAAATCGAAGTAGTACCGGAAACCTCGTTCAAATCCATCATCAAAGTGATCGGAATTGGGGGTGGCGGATCCAATGCGGTGAAGCACATGGACAACCTGAAGATAAAGGGTGCTGATTTGATTATTTGCAATACGGATTCACAGGCTTTGGCCTCTAATACGGTTCGCACGAAGATCAAATTAGGTGAGCAGGGTTTAGGAGCTGGTACGGATCCTGAAGTAGGAAAGCAGGCCGCTCAGGAGAGTCAAGAGAAGATCAAAGCGGTGCTTTCGAACGAAACGAAGATGGTTTTCATCACCGCAGGTATGGGTGGTGGAACTGGAACGGGGGCTGCTCCGGTGGTTGCAGAGATCGCTAGAGACCGTGATTTATTAACGGTGGCGGTTGTTTCATTCCCGTATAACTGGGAAGGTAAAGAGAAAATCCAATATGCAAGAGACGGAATTGAAGAACTGAAGGCGTATTGCGATACGGTTTTGGTGATCATGAATGACAAAATATCAGAACACTACAAGGATTTAGCGGTAAAGCACGCCTTCGCGAAAGCAGATGACGTACTAGCGAAAGCGGTGAAATCTGTAGTAGATGTGATTGCCAAACCAGGTGATATCAACACGGACTTCATGGACGTGAAAAAGGTATTAACGAATGCTGGGCAAGCCATGATGAGTTCTGCTTTAGGTAAAGGCGAAGAAAGAGCGAAGGCAGCGATCGTCGAAGCGTTGAATTCTCCTCTACTGAACTCTCAAGAAATTAAAGGGGCGAAACGCATCCTGGTGACTGTTTCTACGAGTAGCGAGAAGGATTTGTTGATTTGGGAAAAAGACGCCATTATCGAATACCTAAACGAACGAATCGATGCACAAGCCGATATGGTGAAATTTGGATTCTCAACCGATGAAGAATTAGGTGATGATTTATATTTAACGGTTATCGCAGCCGGCTTCGAGCAAGATTCGAGTGGAATGGATGGCGGTATGCGCAAAGTGGTAAAGAAAGCGGCTCCCGTATTCTTAAATCCTGGCGATAGCGTTGAACTAGATGGTGAACTAGAAACAGCCACTCCGGCGGCAGCAGATTCAGAGGAAGCGCGTTTTGCTTTGATGATCGAGAAATTCAAAAATGGAAACGTTTCTGACACCGAATTCAAAATCCCTACCTACAAGCGTACCGAAGTCGGTTTATATGACATTACGACTATGCCTGAGAAGGCGTGGCAAACAACCGATCTATTCGCTGAATAATTCTTGAATTTTAAGGATAGCCGCTCGAATGATTTCTTCGCTCGAGTAGGCTACCTCGAATTCCGAAATCTCCGCCACTCCTCCCATCGAAATTCCCGGACGTCTATACTCCATTTCCGAATTACGCGTGGTTCTTGCACTGAGGTGAATCGCATCCACTCCTATGTGGACGAAGTCCAAACAATTCATTGGGTTAACGCCGCTACCAGCCATGATCTGAATGCGTCCTTTAGCGGCCGCCACTAATTCGGCCAAATTTTCTATTCCATCTAAGGCTTTATTCTTTCCTCCTGAAGTCAAAATTCGATTAAAACCGAGGCTAATTAGTTCCTCCATCACTTGAATGGGATCACGTGACACATCGATTGCCCGGTGGCAAGTTAGCTCGCGGTCTGCTGCTATTTTGCGAAAATTCTGCATAAACTCCACATCCAAATCACCGTTAGGTTTCAATGCACCTACTACGATTCCATGTGCCCCTTGAGCGATCAATGAACGAGCCTCTGCTAGCATCGTCTGCTTTTCCGTTTCATCGTACACAAAATCCCCTCCTCGAGGACGAACCATCGCATGAATCTCTAAAGAAGTTTCTTGTAGCGCCTGTTCTACCAGCCCTGCGCTGGGTGTCGTCCCGCCTTCCCAAGGGGATGCGCAAAGTTCAACCCGTTGTGCGCCCGCTCGATCTGCCGCAAGACAAGAAAACAAAGAATAAGCACAGACTTCGACTGAAACGGGAGTAGATGAACGCATAAAAGGGGGTTTAAATCAAGGTTTTGATAATTAATGAAAATTTAAAAAATAAATCTTTCATAAATACATTTTTATTTTACTTTTGCAGTCAGGAAGGGTTTACCTAAAGCAAAACCCTTCGTTTATTTTAGAAATAAAAATTAGCTATAAACTATGTATTGGACACTAGAACTTGCCTCCTATTTAGAAGACGCGCCATGGCCAGCGTCAAAAGATGAATTAATCGACTTCGCCATCCGTACGGGTTCACCACTAGAGGTGGTTGAAAACTTACAAGAATTAGAAGACGATGGTCAACCATTCGAAAGTATTGAAGAAATTTGGCCGGATTATCCGACGAAAGATGACTTCTTCTTTAACGAAGACGAATATTAAAATCAAGAGGCGAAAGCCTCTTTTTTTGTGGCCCGCAGTTTTTCCGCAAGTACCTCATCTCTGAGCGAAACACCCCAACGACGCGCTAACACATCGTCCCATGTCTCCGCCATTTCGTGTTGCTTTAAGTAGATTAACTCTCCAGAAAGATAAGGTTCGCTGGGCAGTAAACGTTCCGAACCGTAAGCATACACCTCGCCAGCTGCCGGACCATAGAGTTCTTCTAAATGGGCTACTATATCCTCCGCAACACCTAATGGCAACTCCACTGACGCGAGCGGAATAAGCGAATGATCTTTTGTCAAACAAGGACTCGCAGAAACGTGTAGCACTTCCTTTTCTAACACGTCAAGCGTATCAGAAGCCATGACGCGGTAGGTCGTCCACTTACCACCCATGATGCTCACTAATTTAGATCGTCCATCCACTTCCACCTCGTGATCACGCACTAAGGATTTTGTATCGGTATTCATGGCTGAATCGAGCTGGACTTGCAAGAGCGGTCTTTGGCCTACAAAAGTCGCACTGATGTCTGTCAAGCTTGCTTTCTTCGCAGAATAGCGATTAAAATAGGTGACGAGGTATTCCTTTTCCGCTTCTAAAATAACCGGGTTTTCCGATAAGGTATCTGGATCGTCTGTCGTCCCTACTAAGACTGCACCGCGCCATGGTATGACGAAAATCACTCGCCCATCATCGGTTTTAGGGATCAATAAGGCCGTTTCTCCTTGCCAAAATTCAGCAGGCAACACAATATGCGCTCCACGACTCACTTTCATCCGAGGCTTCAAACGCGGATTTGCGAGCACTCTAACGGAATCCGTAAACGGACCAGTCGCATTAACCACCGCCTTCACAGGAATCGTGTAAGAGGCTTCGGAGCGAAGATCCGTGAAAAGCACTTTCTTTATTTTCAAACTCTTAGGACCTAGTTCAAACGAATCCAAACGCGCGTAATTCAATACGCAAGCACCTAAACGCTCCGATTCTTTTAAAATCGCGAGGGCATAGCGAGCGTCATTCAATTGGCCGTCATAATACAAAACGCCCCCTCTTAAATGATGTGATTCGATGGATGGGAATTCGGTTTGTATTTCTTTTTTGCTCAGACCGCGGCTTGATTTCAAATTCGTGCTTCCGGAGATTTTATCGTACAACCACATTCCGATTCGGTAATACCAGCGTTCCCAGCGGGTATAGCAAGGCGTTAACAAACCGAGTGAATGGGCTAAATGAGGAGCGTTCTGCAGTAAGGTCTTGCGTTCGTGCAAAGCCTTGTAAACCATTTTAAATTGATGCCAATCTAAATTCCGAACCGCCTGTTCCAAGTAGCGTACGCCGCCATGGACTAGTTTGGTCGATTTAGAGGAGGTTTGGCTAGCGAAATCACCTTTTTCAATTAAGAGGACTTTATAGCCTCGCAAGGTAGCATCCAAAGCTACTCCTGCGCCCGTTGCGCCGCCACCGATGATACAAATATCGAAGGACTCGTTGAGTTTACGGAGCTGGTCAAGGCGATTAAAGGACATATAGGTTTATTTACCCCTAAATTGAAAAATAAAATGCAAAAGATTCCATTAATATGGATAAAAATGAAAGAGATTTTATAATTTTGCAGTCCTTTGGCACCTATAACAATCTGCCAACCGAATTAATGACCTTATGGCAAAGAAAGAAAAAGTAGAATCAATTGAAATTATCGAAAGTCCAGAAGCGCTTCAACAAGAAGTTTCTAAAGTGACTGAACTAGTAGACAAAAATAAAACGAGCGTTGCAACGATCTTAGGCGTAGTCGTAGTAGTGGTAGCAGCCTATTTCGGATACCAATGGTATTCAGCTACACAAGATGCGGAAGGCGAGAAGAAATTATTCAAAGCGGTTTATGCCTTTGAATCTGATTCTTTAGCAGCAGCTTCAAAAGATTTAGCGAAAGTATCAGACGAGTTTGGTGGAAATACACAAAACTTAGCTGATTTATACTTAGGTATTACCTTATTAAAGCAAGGAAAATTCGATCAATCGATTGAGAAATTGAAAAACTTCTCTAGCTCAGATTTATTAGTTCAAGCTCGCGCCTATTCTTTAATCGGAGATGCGTATGCTGAAAAGAAATCATTCGCTGACGCAATTGATTACTATAAGAAAGCAGCGGAACACAAGCCGAACAAATTCTTCACTCCTACCTATTTGTTAAAATTAGCGAACGCTTACGAAGCAAATAAACAAGTGAAAGAAGCAGTGGATACGTATTCCATCATCGTAGAAAAATACGGTCAGTCGTCTGAATCAATCCCTGCGAAGAAATACAAAGCGATCTTAGAAAGCTCTATCTCTGAATAATTTTTAGAACAGATTATAGGATGAGGGATAAGAGCTTGAGCTTTTATCCCTTGTTTTTTTAACCCCCTACTATGTCTTCAGCGTTAAAAAACTTAAGCGATTTTACAACGGATAATCTACCGGATATTTCCGGTAAAACCTTCGCCATCGTCGTATCTGAATGGAATACCGACGTGACCCACGCCTTGTATACAGGTGCCTACGATACGCTATTGAAGTTCGGGGCAAAAGAAGAAAATATTATAAGTGCCAAAGTGCCAGGTAGCTTCGAATTAAGCCTAGGCGCTCAGAAGATGGCGCAGCAGGCGAATATCGATGCGGTCATTTGCCTAGGCTGTGTGATTCAAGGTGAAACAAGGCACTTTGATTTCATCTGCCAGGCTGTGGCGGATGGGATTACGAATGTGAGTTTGAAGTTTGACAAGCCGGTGATTTTTGGGGTTTTAACTCCTAATACGCAAGAACAAGCGATGGATCGCGCAGGCGGCAAGCACGGAAATAAAGGCGATGAGGCGGCCATTACTGCCATCAAAATGTTAGGAATATAATACGAGAACATATGCAAGTTTGGAAATTTGGAGGTACCTCCGTAGGAAAACCCGAAAGAATGAAGTCGATCCGTCAACTAATTACGGAAGATGGTCAACCCAAAATCGTGGTACTTTCTGCCCTTTCGGGCAGCACAAATACACTTCTTTCTATTTCAGAATCCTTGAATGCAGGAAATGCCGCTGAAGCAAAGTCTAAAGCGAGTGAATTGCGTGCGCATTATGATCAGTTTTTAACTGAGTTGTACAGCACTCCAGCAGGACTTGGTCAAGGACAGGCGATTGTTGCAAAAGAATTTACCTTCATCGATAGCCTAATCGCCACTTCACCTTATACGGTGAAGCAGGAAAAGGAAATGGTGGCCTTGGGCGAATTGCTCTCTACCCAAATTTTCGAAGCATTCTTGCAAGAAGAAGGCATCAGCTCTGCTTTATTACCCGCCTTAGATTTCATGGTGATCGATGAAGACAACGAGCCCATTTTAAAAGTGATCGAACAAAAACTAGCCGCAGTTTTAGCTCCTGTCAAGGATAAGCAAATATTCGTTACACAAGGATTTATCTGCCGCAACCCAGCTGGTGAAGTAGATAACTTGAAGCGTGGCGGATCGGATTATACGGCTTCACTTATTGGAGGTGCCATTCAAGCGGAGGAGGTCCAGATTTGGACAGACATCGATGGAATGCACAATAACGATCCTCGTATCGTGAAGAATACCTTCCCTATCCGCGAGCTATCGTTCGCTGAAGCGGCAGAATTAGCTTATTTTGGCGCTAAGATTCTACACCCAAGCACGATTACACCGGCTAAGTTGAAAGGCGTTCCAGTTCGGTTGAAAAATACGATGGAGCCGAGTGCTTTTGGGACCTTGATTTCAGAAAAATCGACTGATATTGAGATTAAAGCGATTGCTGCAAAAGATAATATTACTGCGATTTACATTCACTCGACGCGTATGCTGAATGCCTACGGCTTCTTGAAGCGCGTATTTGAGGTGTTTGAAAAATACAAAACGCCGGTGGATATGATCACCACTTCAGAAGTTTCTGTCAGTGTGACCATTGATCAAACGACGCATTTAGACGCGATTATGAGTGAATTACGTGAATTTGCAGAATTGGAAGATCCCGATATGAACCAAGTGATTATCTGCATCGTGGGTAATTTCTGGGCAGATAAAGAGGGCATTGCCATTAAGGTATTAGAGGCCATCAAGAAGATTCCTATTCGCATGATTTCGTATGGCGCTTCAGAGCACAATATCTCTTTATTAGTGGATGCTTCCCACAAGAATGACGCATTAAACGCATTAAACGAAGGACTTTTCTAAAAACCGAGCTATGTTAACCTTACCCTTTATTCGCGCGAATCAAGAAACCACGATCGCCGGTTTACAAAAGAAGCATGTGGCGAATGCGGCGGAAATCGTTGCGAAATTGATCGCACAAGACGATCAACGCAAAGCCCTATTGCAGCAAGCTGAATCCGCATTAGAGAAATCAAATGCGGCGGCGAAAGAAATAGGTGCGTTAATGCAATCCGGCCAAAAAGAATTAGCCGAAGGCAAGCGTGCCGAAACGTCTGCCTTAAAAGCATCGATTAAGGAGATGGAAGAGGCTGCTAAAGCCGCAGAAAAAGAATTGACTGATTTATTAGTCACTCTGCCTAACCTTCCCCACAGCTCTGTGCCACAAGGCAAAACGGCGGATGACAATGAGGTCGTTTTGACCTGGGGGTCTCTACCTGAGCTGCCTGCGGACGCACAGCCTCACTGGGATTTGATCAAGAAATACGACATCATCGATTTCGATTTAGGCAATAAAATTACAGGTGCCGGCTTCCCTGTTTACAAGGGAAAAGGGGCTCGTTTACAACGCGCATTAATTAATTTCTTCTTGGATGAGGCGATCAAAGCGGGTTATTATGAGATTCAACCTCCGATTTTGATTAATGAAGATTCAGGTTTTGGGACAGGACAATTGCCTGATAAAGAAGGCCAAATGTATGTCACAAAAGAAGAGGGCTTATTCTTAATTCCGACGGCTGAGGTGCCTATCACGAACTTATACCGGGATGTGATCGTGAACGAGAAAGAATTACCCATTAAAAATGTGGGGCACACGCCTTGCTTCCGTCGTGAAGCTGGATCTTGGGGTGCACACGTACGTGGTTTGAACCGCTTGCACCAATTCGACAAGATTGAAATCGTTCAAATCCACAAACCAGAAAACTCGTATGCGGCTCTAGAAGAAATGTCGCTACACGTTCAGGGATTACTTCAAAAGCTAGGATTGCACTACCGCGTCTTACGTTTATGCGGTGGAGATATGGGATTTGCTTCGGCATTAACCTACGATATGGAAGCCTGGTCAGGTGCCCAAAACCGTTGGTTAGAGGTAAGTTCTGTCAGTAATTTCGAAACCTTCCAAGCGAATCGCTTGAAGTTAAGAACGAAAATCGATGGAAAATCGATCTTGTGCCATACGTTGAATGGATCGGCTTTGGCCCTGCCTCGTATCGTGGCGTCTATCTTAGAAAACAACCAAGGCCCGGATGGAATCAAGATTCCTGAAGCATTAGTGCCTTACACGGGCTTTACGCACATTAACTAGAGCCCCTCTACACTCAATCGGAAACCCTCGCCGTGCAGATTCAATAGCTGAACGCGAGGGTCTTCTTTTAGCATCTTGCGCAACTTCGTCATATATACGTCCATACTCCTAGCGTTGAAATAAGTATCATCCCCCCAAATTAGTTTCAAAGCATAACTTCTGCTCACCGGCCGTCCCAGATTCTCGCACAAAAGCTTCATTAATTCGTTCTCCTTAGGGGTGAACTTTAGCTCCGTTTCTCCGATTATTAAGCGCATTTTACCCGGAATATAGGTGTAGTTCCCTAAGGCAATTTCGTCCGCTAAACTAGGCACAGACTTATCCGAATGGCTTCTGCGCAAAATGGCCTCCATTCTTGCCACTAACACCTCCATGGAGAAGGGCTTGGTCAAGTAATCATCGGCCCCTACTTTAAAGCCTTGTAAGGTGTCTTCTTCCATGGACTTCGCGGTTAGGAAAATGATGGGCACTTGCTGGTGGTTTGCTCTGATGTCTTTGGCCAAAGAAAAACCGTCTTTCTTAGGCATCATCACGTCTAATAGGCATAAATCGAAGTTTCCCTTCACGAATAAATCAAGCGCTTCGTCCCCATTCTGGGCCCATGAAACAGCATAACCTTTCTTTTTCAAGAATTCTGTTAACAATAATCCTAAATTTGGATCATCCTCCGCGACTAAAATTTCAGGCGTCTTTGACATAGGGCAAATAGATTTCAAATGTACTTCCTTCTCCTAATTTACTTTTCACGTTCACTTTTCCACCGTGGGCTTCCACGATTTTCTTCACATAACTTAGTCCTAAACCGAAACCTTTTACGTTATGGACATTACCTGTAGGCACGCGGTAAAAGGCATCAAAAATATTGCTGAGTGCTTCTTTAGGCATGCCCATTCCTTGGTCTTTCACTTCGATTACAATTCCTTGATCCTGCTCTCGCGCCTTGATTTCAACCTTCGGATTCGCAGGACTATACTTCACCGCATTATCCACTAAATTATTCAACACATTAGATATATGTACTTCATCGAGGGAAATATGGGGAGGCAAATCAGCTAATTGAAGCGATAAAACCCCATTGACCGAATCAAGCAATGGCCCATTAATCTCTGCCACGTGTTGAATGAGAGCCGCCACATCGACCGATTTGCGTTTAAGCGTGATTTCCTCCCGCTCCATTTGAGCAGTCTGCAATACCCGTTCTACTTGCTGTCCTAAACGCGTATTTTCCTCTTTGATGATTCCCAAATAACGCAGCATCGACTCGTTTTTTCCCGGCTTCAACTCTTCTTGTAATAATTGCGTAGCCAGGGAGATCGACGTGATAGGCGTCTTAAACTCGTGGGTCATATTATTAATGAAGTCATTCTTCACTAAGGCCAATTTCTTTTGGCGTAGAATCGTCAAAACAGCAAAGTAAAAACAGCCGATCATCACCAATAATAACAGACCCGAACCCGCTAAACTGAGGCCCATCGTTTGCCAGATATACGTACCACTGTCTGGAAAATAAATCTTCAACACATTTTTAGAGGGGTGAATATCATTCGGAAACAAGGCTGCCTCAAATATGGCCTTTTGTTGCTTAATTTCTGGCGAGGAGATATAGGACCAGGTTTTAGGGGAACTTTGAATGCCAAAAGAATACGTTAAATTCACCCCCTTATCCGCTAATTCTTTTCGAATCAAACTATCTAAATAGCCTGGTTGAATGCGCTGAAGTATCGGTCTTTCTTTAAATAAGAAATCGGAGAATACTTCTTTAGCTAACTGTGTTTTCTGTAATACCTTCTCTAAATCTTGGCGCTCCGATTTCTCCTGCACTAATTTTGCCTGTATTTGAGCCTGGCGATCTCCCAAGTTTTGAATGACGCGATTCGAACGACGGCGCATCTTTTTTAAGATTTTTTGTTGCTCGCGTTTGATGATTCGGTTCATCTCTTTTTCCACTTGCACGCGCTGTTTTAATTCTTCTGGATCTTCATCCACGGTATATTCTTCTGTTACCTCCGCTAATTGACCGTTCGGCAACATAAATGATTTACGAACGAAAATAACATCTTGGCGTGGTTGTATTAGCACGGGATGTTCTTCTTGAATAACGGGATCTGGAACGTATGCCGGAGTCGGCTTCGGTTTAGCCGTCTTAGTGGCCACACTTTCGAATTTTTTTTGGCGTTCGGCTAATACTAAAATCTCTTGCTTCTCCAGTTTTCTGACCACTTGCTCGAGGCTATTGCGAACGTCTTTGGCAAAATTCTCTCGCTTTGCTTCTACCATAAAACGCAACCAATAGGCCTGAAACCCAATTAATCCTAACAGGGCAAAAGACATTAAGGCAATCAGCAAGCGTATTTTACGTTTCGACATAAAGAAAATAATTCGCTACAAATGTAATGGATTAATGGCAGCCGCTCATCACATTAACATTCTTTAACAGGTAGTAAACTACCGCTTTTCGTAAGTTTGCACCGGATCAAAAAACAAATTCATGAAAATCCTATTCATCACTGCCTTAGCCGCTTGTATTTCCACAGCTGCTTTCGCACAAGAAAAAAAAGAAGCAACCGTTAAAATCGTCATCAACGAAAACGGCAAAGAACGCATCATCGAGAAAAAATTCAATGACCTCGATCAGGTAGATGCCATAGTTAAAAAATTAAGTGACTCCTTAGAAATCAACGTGACTTCATCAGGCGGTAAGAGAAAAATCGTTCGCGTCGATGTAAACAAATCTCACTCCCGTATGTCAGGCCATCCAGGCAATGTCATCATCGAACAAATCGAAGGCGGAGCAGAAGGGGGCGCTGACAAGCGTGTAATTATTCGCCGCGGTGGACCAGGAATGGCTATGGCTCCAGGAGCTCCAGGTGCTAACGGAGGAGATGCTAATGTGATGATCTTTCGCGGAGAAGAAGGTCCTGAGGGGGTAGAAAAAGAATTCAACATTCAATTAGATGGCCCAATGGGTGGTCCAGGAATGAAAATGAAAGGCTTGAAAAAATTACAAAAATGGGCAGAAGATACAGGTTCTAAAACTATCCAAGGTCTTTCTGGCAAGCAAAATCAACCTTTTAATGGTAAGATCAATGTCCATTTCACAGCCCCTACGAAAGGAAATGTATCGATCGCCGTTTCAGATGTGAACGGAAAAGAGATCGCAACTGAAACAGTGAAAGATTTCCAAGGCGATTACTTAGGACAAATTGACTTAAAGAAAGCCGCTGCTGGCGTCTATTTCTTACGCGTTACGCAAGGAAATGACGGAGCAGTTAGAAGAGTAGAAGTAAAATAGTCCGCTTGAGGTTTGAGAATGAAAAAGCCTGGAGATTTATTTCCAGGCTTTTTTTATTTATTTCCCCATGTTATACAGGACGAAGGCATAGGAGTCAGCCGTCAGTTCAATCAACTTCGCGGTGTTCGACGAACCGTGTCCGCTATTCGTATCAATTCGAATGATCATTGGTTTAGCCGCCGTATTCTTCTCCTGCAGCGTGGCTGCATATTTAAAGGAGTGAGCCGGAACTACTCGGTCATCGTGATCCGATGTAAAGACCATCGTGGCTGGGTAATTCATTGCTTTAATGTTGTGTAAAGGCGAATAAGCATACAAGGCTTTGAATTCCTCCGCATTATCGCTGCTGCCGTAATCTGCGACCCAGTTCCAGCCGATGGTGAATTTTTGGAAACGTAACATGTCCATTACGCCCACACCCGGCAAGGCTGCCGCAAATAAATCTGGACGCTGGTTAATCGCTGCCCCTACTAACAAACCACCATTTGAACGACCAGAGGCCGCTAGATAAGCTGGCGAAGTGTATTTCTCCCGAATCAAATATTCTGCTCCGGCAATGAAATCATCAAACACATTTTGCTTTTTCAATTTCATTCCCGCTTCGTGCCATTTCTCGCCATACTCACTTCCGCCACGTAAATTAGCCACCACATAGATACCTCCTTTTTCTAACCAAGGAATAAGGCTAGCCGAGAAAGAAGGAGTAGAACTGATGTTGAATCCGCCGTAACCATACAGTATCGTTGGATTTTTACCGTTTAATTCAATACCCTTTTTGCTGACGATAAACATCGGAACTTGAGTGCCATCTTTCGATGGATAGAACTTTTGAACAACCGTATAATCTGTGGGATCAAAAGCTAGGGTTGGCTTTTGGAAAACGGTCGACGTATTAGTCGCCAAGTCATAGCGGTAAATCGTGGGTGGAAAATTGAAGGAAGAATAGGTATAGAAGGTAAATGTATCCTCTTTCTCACCGCCAAAACCACCGGCATTTCCTAGGCCTGGTAAACTAACCGATCCCAATTCTTTCCCGTTATAATCGTAGCTAATCACGCGAGATGCCACATCTTTTGAATAATTTAAAAACAAACGTTTCCCCACCGTATTGACTCCTTGCAAAGGCTCCGGCTTTTCGGCGACGATGGTTTTCCAATTCGCTTTTTCAGGATGCGCCGGATCCACGCGGACAATTTTCTTATTCGGTGCTCCCTCATTTGTTTCTAAGACCAAGATGTCGCCGTCGTTATCCACGATACTGAAATCATATTTACCTGGCTCCGCGACGATTGGCTTGAATTTCGTTTCCTTTTTAGCCGCATCCATGATCCACAAGGCATTTCCATCTAAACCTTTCCCGCGATCCGAAATAGTCAAGAACGCAAAGCGCTCATCATCCGAGGTGCTAACCGTATGGAATCTTTGTGGGTTTTTAGGATCCTCGTAAATTAATTGATCTTGTGATTGCGGCGTTCCTACCGTGTGAAACCACACTTGGTGGTTCTCGTTTTTCGTACTTAATTCTTTCCCTTTACCCGTTTCAGGATAGCGTGAATAGAAAAAGCCGTTGCCTTTCCAAGCCACACCACTCACTTTCACCCAGCTCAATTCGTCCGCGAGGTTTTTACCCGTTTCCATATCCCGAACGTAATAGGTTTGCCAGTCGCTGCCGCTTAGGCTTAATCCCACGCAGGCATATTTACCTTTTTTATCTAACGAAAATACGGTTAAACGAGTGGTTCCTTCCTTGGATAAGGTGTTCGGGTCGATGACTAACTCAGGTTTTCCGTTCAGACCTTTTTGACGATATAATACCGATTGATTCTGCAAACCGCTGTTTTTGTAGAAATAATACCATTCTCCTTTGCGGGAAGGAGCGGAAATCTTTTCATAATTACTGAGGGCTTCGATGCGCTTTTTGAATTCTTCGCGAAGCGGAATTTGGTTTAAATAACCGAAACTAACTTCGTTTTGGGCCTTTACCCAAGCCTTCGTTTCTTCACTATTATCGTCCTCTAACCAGCGATAAGGATCCGCGACCTGCGTTCCGTGGTAGTTATCGACGTGATCGATTTTCTTCGTTTGTGGGTATTTCATTTGGGCCAAAGCAGACGCAGAAACAAACATCATTCCTGCGATTAACATTTTTCTTGTTGACATAGGTATAGATTAAAATAACGATCCAGTTTCAGCTCTAGGCGCAATCCCTACGTGGCGGTAGGCTTTCTCTGTCGCCTCACGCCCTCTAGAGGTACGCTTCAAGAATCCCTCTTGGATTAAAAAAGGTTCATACACTTCTTCGATGGTTTCAGCCTCCTCGCCGCAGGCCGTTGCAATTGTCGTTAGGCCCACCGGACCTCCCTTGAATTTCTCGATGATCGTTAATAGAATGCGGTTATCCATTTCGTCTAGACCATTTTGGTCTACATCCAAGGCATTCAAGGCGATTTCGGCGATCTTGACATCGATCGAACCATTGCCTTTCATTTGGGCAAAGTCCCGCGTGCGTCGCAATAAATTATTCGCAATACGTGGCGTACCGCGGCTACGTCTCGCGATTTCGTAGGCCCCCGATTCATCGATAGGCATATCTAAAATGGAGGCAGAGCGCTTTACGATTTTGGTCAATAAAGCGGCGTCATAATATTCTAAGCGGGCATTAATTCCAAAACGCGCACGCAAGGGCGAGGTCAAAAGTCCTGCTCTAGTCGTAGCCCCAATTAAGGTAAAGGGATTCAAACCAATCTGAATGCTACGTGCATTCGGGCCCGAATCCAACATAATATCGATCTTGTAATCCTCCATGGCAGAATACAAATATTCCTCCACGATGGGGTTCAGACGGTGAATTTCATCAATAAATAAAACGTCGTAGGGTTGCAAATTCGTTAGCAAACCCGCTAAATCAGAGGGTTTGTCCAAAACTGGACCAGATGAAATCTTCAAACTAGAACCTAATTCATTCGCGATAATGTGCGACAAGGTGGTCTTTCCTAAACCCGGAGGCCCGTGCAACAAGACGTGATCCAATGCCTCCTCGCGCGCTTTCGCAGCCCCTACGAAGATTTGCAAGTTATCGACAATCTTACCTTGTCCAGAGAAATCGAGAAAACTCAGCGGACGTAGTGCTTTGTCAAATTCCTTTTCCTGTGGATTTAAGGATTCTGCATCTCCAGTTAAATAATCTTCGCGCATAGGGCATTCAGCTAAATTGAAATCAAAGATAATTTTTTTATTGCGAAGATTTTATAGTTTTGGAAAACCAAAATTAGAACCTCAACCTATGTCATCCATTTTCATCGGCGAACTCGCCGGAACTGCTACCTTATTATACCTCGGAAATGGCGTTGTTGCCAATATGTTATTAAAAGACACAAAAGGAAATGGCACTGGTTTATTAGCCATCGCAGCGGCTTGGGCCTTCGCAGTAACGGTTGCGATCTATGTTTCTACCTATTTTGGTAGCTCAGGGGCTCACTTAAATCCCATCGTAACGATTGCAGGTTGTGTGAAATCAGGGGATTGGAGTTTATTCCCTACTTTTATTGGGGCTCAGCTTTTAGGAGCGATGTTAGGTCAACTATTGGTTTGGTTGCATTACAAGCCTCATTACGATGTAACAGAAGATAAAGGTGCCATTCGCGCTTCGTTTTGCACGGATCCAGCGATTAAAAATACCCCATTCAATTTTATTTCAGAAGCCTTTGCCTCTGCCCTCGCCGTAGTCGCTTTAGGGACTTTTTCTACGATTGAAACAGGTTTAGGGCCCTTTATGGTGGGAATTTTAGTATGGGCGATCGGCCTTGGTTTAGGTGGAACGACCGGTTATGCAATTAATCCAGCACGTGATTTAGGCCCACGTATTATGCACGCTATTTTGCCGATCCCAAACAAAGGTGATTCTGGCTGGGACTACGCTTGGATTCCGGTGTTAGGTCCAGCGGCGGGAGCTGTTTTAGGTGCTTTCATTTTGACCCTCAACTAAAAAACTATGTACGTAGGATCGATTGATCAGGGAACCACGAGTTCTCGTTTCATCATATTTAATAAGGCTGGTGAAATCATTTCTGTAGGCCAAAAAGAGCACCAACAAATCTACCCCCAAGCGGGCTGGGTGGAGCATGATTCTCACGAGATTTGGAAGAACACCCAAGAGGTGATCGGTCTGGCGCTCGGGAAAGCGAACCTTTCTGCGAAAGATTTAGCGGCAGTAGGCATTACGAATCAGCGGGAAACGACGGTAGTTTGGAATAAAAAAACGGGCAAGGCGTATTATAATGCGATTGTTTGGCAAGATACACGCGTAGGTTCTGAACTAGCAGAACTAGCGAGGGATGGCGGAATGGATCGTTTTAGAGCTAAAACGGGTCTTCCTCTAGCCACCTATTTTAGTGGTTTAAAACTGCGCTGGTTATTAACTAATATCGACGGATTGCGAGCGGATGCGGAGAAAGGCGATGCGCTTTTCGGTACCATGGATACCTTCATCGCTTGGCATTTAACAGGCGGAGTTGATGGCGGAATTCACATCACCGATGTGACGAACGCGAGTCGCACCCAGTTAATGGACTTGCAAACCTGTGCCTGGGATGACGAAATTCTAAACGTACTAAGCATTCCGAAAGCGATGCTTCCGGAGATTAAATCCAGTTCTCTAGTGTATGCGAAAGCAAAAGGGGTGCTTGGTGGCGTTCCGTTAGCGGGAATTTTAGGCGATCAACAAGCGGCTTTAGTAGGCCAAACTTGCTTCAATCCCGGCCAAGGAAAAAATACCTACGGGACGGGCTGTTTCTTGTTAATGAATACGGGAACGAAAGCGATTCCATCCCAATTTGGCCTCTTAACTACGGTTGCCTACCAATTAGGCAATGAGCCTGTGCATTATGCACTGGAAGGTTCTGTGGCCATTACGGGCGCACTGGTTCAATGGTTACGCGATAATCTGGGCATCATTAAACATAGTCCAGACATCGAAAAATTAGCAAAACTCGTGGACGATAATGGGGGATGCTATTTCGTACCTGCTTTCTCTGGATTGTATGCGCCCTATTGGAAACAAGATGCGCGCGGAGCTTTAGTAGGTTTAACGCGCTATATTAATAAATCACATATTGCCCGTGCAGCCCTAGAGGCAACGGCTTTCCAAACTTGGGAAGTACTCGAAGCGATGGAAAAAGATGCAGGCATCCCAATCGCCTCTCTTCGAGTTGATGGCGGGATGGTCGTGAATCAATTATTGATGCAGTTTCAGTCTGATATTATTGGGGAAGAGGTTATCTGTCCAAAGATTATCGAAACCACAGCCCTAGGCGCAGCGTATGCGGCTGGACTTGCCGTAGGTTATTGGGCAAACTTGGATGATCTGCGAAAGAATTGGGGCATTGCGCATACCTGGAAACCAGCGATGGATTCCGACAAGCGAGCGCATTACCGCAAGCAATGGAAGAAAGCAGTGACTAAAACCTTTGACTGGGAGGATTAGTATTCGCACGAGTCATTCCATAGGCTGGGCAAGCGGCTTGTCTCGAACAAGAGATCAATGCGCAGGCTAAAGCCAGAATCAAGATTCCTTTTTTCATCTTAGACCGAAGCTAACTTCGCTTTTGCAGGTGTTTCCTTTTTAGCGGTAACAGGTTCTGAATGCTGGTATCCTAAAATATCTAACATCGGTGCACTCTTTTGTTCCTCTGAGAACAAGCGAGTCGTGATCGTACCATCTTCTAACCGGTCGATAATCACGTGCTTAGGGGCAGGAATCAAGCAATGTTGAATTCCACCATAACCTCCTAAAGATTCTTGATAGGCTCCCGTATGGAAGAACCCTACGTATTGACGTTCTGATTCCTCTTCAAAAATAGGCAAGTATAAATCGGAGCTATGCGCTTCTGTATTATAGAAATCCATCGAGTCGCAGGTCAAACCACCTAGGTTGACCTTTTGATAAGGTAAACCCCAGTTATTCACCGGCAACATAATGTATTTCTGGTTCATACCCCAAGAATCCGGCAATTGCGTAATGAACGATCCGTCGATCATGTACCAAAGCTCCTTGTCATTCTGCAGTTTTTGGTCAATAATCTCATACAAAACAGCGCCGCTTTCACCTACGGTGTAGGATCCAAACTCCGTAAAGATATTAGGTACTGGAACGTTGTTTTTGTTGCAAATCCAAGAGATCGACTCAACGATTTCGTCGACCATTGCTTGGTAATCATAATTGAATTGCAATGAGGTTTGGATAGGTAAGCCACCACCTAAATCGATCGAATCCAATTCTGGACAGATCTTCTTCATTTCGCAATACTTGTAAACGAAACGGCTTAATTCAGACCAATAATAAGCTGAATCTTTAATTCCTGTGTTAATGAAGAAGTGCAACATCTTCAAGTTAAAGCGAGGATTAGGCTTAATTTTTTCGTTGTAAAGGGTGTTTACATCCGAATAACGTAATCCTAAACGAGAGGTATAAAAAGCGAAATCAGGCTCTTCATCTGTGGCAATACGAATAGCGATGTTCACTTTTTCAGCAGTTACCGATTTCTCATAGAAATCGATTTCTTTCAGGTTATCTAAAACAGGAATACAGTTGAATCCGTCATTGATTAACTCCGAAATGTATTGGGTATACAACGGCTGTTTATAGCCATTGCAAAGAATGTAAGTCGATTTAGAAATTTTTCCTTGGTTGTACATATCGCGAATGATAGGAATATCAAAAGCGCTAGAGGTTTCTAGGTGTACATTTTGCTTCAAAACTTCCTCTAAAATGAAAGAGAAATGTGACGATTTCGTACAATAGCAATAGGTATAGTTTCCTTTGTAGTTGTACTTTTTGATCGCATTTCTAAAGAGAAGTTTCGCATTCTCGATGTGTTCAGAAATTTTAGGCAAATAGGAAACCTTTAAAGGCGTACCATATTGCTTAATGATTTCCATTAAAGGCACATTGTTAAACAACAATTCATTGTTCTCATTGATATTGAACTCCCGAGTAGGAAACTCGATGGTTTGGTCAATTAGATCGATGTAATTTTTCATCCTTCTGTTTAAATGTACCCGAGTTCACCTCGAGTTTGTGGAAAAACGTGCAAAACTGCAATAAAAGTATGTACTTTGCAAGACAAATCCCTATTAAGTTATTATGTCCAAAATTCATTTTATCGCCATCGGTGGTGCAGCGATGCACAACTTAGCCCTAGCCCTTTTAGCTCAAGGACACGAAATAACAGGCTCAGACGATGAAATCTACGAACCTTCCAAAAGCCTCTTGGAGAAACATGGCATCTTACCCGCCGAGTTTGGTTGGTTCCCAGAGAAAATAAACTCGGACATAGACACCATTGTTTTAGGGATGCACGCACGTGCAGACAACCCTGAACTTTTAAAAGCGCAGGAATTAGGATTAAAAATTGAATCCTATCCTTCCTTCATCTACGAACAAAGCAAAAACAAACAGCGAATTGTCATCGCCGGAAGTCATGGAAAGACGAGTATAACGTCGATGATTTTGCACGTTTTAAAGACACTAAACAAGAAATTCGACTACTTAGTGGGAGCGCGAATCGAGGGATTTGACTTAATGGCATCCATCACCGATGCCCCTATTATGATCATCGAGGGCGACGAATACCTAGCCTCTCCTATCGATCGCAGAGCAAAATTTCTTTTATATCAACCGCACATTGCGTTGATTTCCGGCATCGCTTGGGATCATATTAATGTCTATCCAACATTCGAATCGTATACACAAGCCTTCGAAAATTTAGTGAAAGAAATGCCTAAAGCGGGGCATTTATTCTTTGACAAAACGGATAAAACGCTAGAGGCCATCGCCGAAGCCTGCCCAGAGCATTGTCAATCAGAGGGATACAAGGCACACGATTCTATCATTAGAAACGGCCAAACTTTCTTGAAAGGAAACGATGGAAAGGAATATGGCCTGCAGGTTTTTGGAGAACATACCTTGAAAAATTTGCAAGGGGCTTTGCATATCTGTTCGCAATTAGGCGTGAATGAAACAGAATTCTATATCGCAATACAATCCTTTAAAGGAGCTGCCAAACGTTTAGAATGGGTAGGAGAATCCGATACGCAATTGCTATACAAAGATTTCGCACATGCTCCTTCGAAAGTGAAAGCGACCACGCAGGCTCTAAAAGCGCAATTCCCACAACGGAAATTAGTGGCTGCGCTGGAATTACATACGTTTAGCAGCTTGAATCCCGCTTTTCTACCGGAATACAAAGGGACGTTAGCGGATGCGGATATGGCGATTATTTACCTAAGCGAACACGCGCGTGCTATCAAGCAAATGGATAGAATTGAAGCTGAAACGGTTCAGTCCTATTTTAATCACCCAAACTTGGTCGTAGTACGTGAACAAGAAGACCTAAAGCAAATCCTGTTAAAACAAAATCAGGAAAACCAAAACCTGTTGATGATGTCGTCTGGCACCTTCGATGGTCTCGATTTTCCTGGATTCGCAACTGAACTCGGTTTACGAATTCAATAATTGATCTAATTCTTCTTTAAAGCCCGTTAGCAAGATCTCCTTCATGGAGATTTTGCGTTTCTGGGTATTGATTTTACTCAAGGTAATTTTATCCTCCATCATGCGAGTGGCCTCCGATTCTGCAATAAAAGATTCGAGTTCACCTTTCTCTTTCTTCGCCATGTAATCCATTTGGTTGATCATAATTTTCAACTGCTCGATCCGTGGCTTCTCATTCAAATTCGCATGGCGATAGGAGATCACCCGCAATAAATAATTCATCTCGAAGATCTTATCGCAAATCGTGCGGAAACGCTCTGCGAGCGAGCGATCCATATTTTTGATTTGGGACGAAATCTCTTTCCACTTCACTAAATAGGCTTTCGCTAAATCCGCGGTCGCTATGATGTTTACTTGATCGCGTAATTTCAATTCTAATTCCCCCGTCATCGTCGTTAATTCTAACACACGTGGATCAATCCGAGGTTTGTAATCGATTCCTTTAATACGGTTGTACTTCTCGAAGAACATATCATTTGCCTTCTTGAAATTCTTCCAAAGCATCGACTGCTTCTTAGGCGGCAAACCAATTACATTCTTCCACTCCTTCTGAATCTCTTTCACCTTCACGACAGAATCATCGATATCCTCAGCCTTGCGCAATTGGTGAACGTTATCAATATAGCCTTGAAGAATTAAAATCTTCTCATCTATCTGGCGGTTTTTATCTTCGAAATAGGCCCGGCGCTTCAAGAAGAAGGCATCCATCACCTCTTGGAATTCTGCTGTTAATTGATCTTGGAATTGTTTATCGACTGGACCCGTCTTCACCCACTTCATTTTCACCTCCATCAATTTGTCCGTCGCTTCGACCACGTCTTCTTCCTCCGAGATATCTTTTGCGTCTTGAATCAAGGCGCGCTTGATTTCGAGGTTTTTGACTTGATTTGCCTGAATTAATTCTTTTAAATAGGCTTCGTGCTTCTCTAATTCTGCTAATAAAGGTTTGAAATCACCTAGTCCATCGAATTCGATGAGGTAGGTTTGCATCTGCAAGACTTTGGTCAGAAATGATCCTTTATTTTGTGCTGCTTCAATTTCAGCAGACAAACCTTTCACCTTGCTTACGGCGAGGTCAAAACGTTTCACAAAATAGGCTAATGCTTCCTCTTCCGAATGACGCACGAAACCGATTTCGCGCTCAGGATAATTTAAATAGGTGTTGATGAAAACTTTGCCGTCGCGGCAAAATCCAAACTCGTTTGATGTAGGCTGGTTCATATGTTTTGAAGAAAGAGCTTCAAGCAGGGGCTTTGGCTCAAATGTTAATCGTAAATCTTAATACACCTCTAATTTATTTAAAAAATTGCGATATTTGTGGGTTGTATAAAAATAAAATTTAATGAGTAACGAAACAATCATCTTTTCGATGGAGCGTGTGTCGAAAGTCATCCCTCCTCAAAAGACCATCATAAAAAATATTTATTTGTCCTTTTTCTATGGGGCAAAAATCGGCGTCTTGGGCCTTAATGGATCAGGGAAGTCCACTTTACTACGCATCATCGCCGGAATCGACAAATCCTACACGGGAGATGTCGTGTTTTCGCCTGGCTATACTGTCGGTTTATTAGAGCAAGAACCACAATTAGACCCGAACAAAACGGTGATCGAAGTCGTGGAAGAGGCAGTCGTAGAAATCAAGAACTTGTTAAAGGAATTCGATGAGATTAATGAGGCTTTTGGGGATCCAGACGCTGATTTTGATAAATTATTAGCACGTCAGGGCGAGGTCCAAGAGAAACTGGATCACTTCAATGCCTGGGAATTAGATACGCGTTTAGAAAAGGCGATGGATGCTTTACGCTGTCCTCCGTCTGACGCCTTAGTAAGCACCCTTTCAGGGGGTGAAAAACGCCGTGTGGCACTTTGTCGCTTATTATTACAAGAGCCGGATGTCCTTTTATTAGATGAGCCGACTAACCACTTGGATGCGGAATCCGTAGACTGGTTAGAGCAGCATTTACGTCAATACAAGGGTACCGTAATCGCCGTAACCCACGATAGATACTTCCTAGATAACGTGGCGGGCTGGATTTTAGAATTAGATCGCGGTGAGGGGATTCCTTGGAAAGGAAACTATTCTTCTTGGTTAGAGCAAAAGCAAAACCGTTTAGCGCAAGAGGAGAAGACGGAATCTCGTCGTCAAAAGACCTTGCAGCGTGAGTTAGAATGGGTGCGTATGGCGCCCAAAGCTCGTCAGGCGAAGTCTAAAGCGCGTATTGGAGCCTACGAGAAACTCCTTTCAGAAGAGAACAGACAGAAAGAAGACAAGCTAGAATTATTTATTCCAGCAGGTCCTCGTCTTGGAAATAAAGTGATCGAGGTACAGGGTGTATCGAAATCGTTTGGCGACAAATTATTATATGAAAACCTGAGTTTCTCTTTACCCCCAGCCGGTATTGTGGGAATTATCGGGCCAAACGGTGCAGGTAAAACAACCTTATTTAATTTGATTACTGATAAGTTACAGCCTGATTCCGGGACTTTTGAAGTGGGGGAAACGGTAAAACTGGCGTATGTGGATCAAGAACACAATCAATTAAAGGCGGAGAAATCGGTGTTTGAAACCATTTCTGACGGCAATGATTGGGTGATGTTAGGCGGAAAGCAGGCGAATGCGCGTGCCTATGTCAGCAAATTTAACTTTAACGGCGCAGATCAAGAGAAGAAAATCAGCATGTTATCCGGTGGAGAGCGTAACCGCGTTCACTTAGCTATGATGCTGAAGGAAGGTGCCAACGTATTATTACTCGATGAGCCGACCAATGATTTGGACGTAAATACGCTCCGCGCTTTAGAGGAAGGTTTAGAAAACTTCGCGGGTTGTGCGGTAGTCATATCCCACGACCGTTGGTTCTTAGACCGTATTGCTACGCATATTTTAGCCTTTGAAGGAGATTCACAGGTGACTTGGTTTGAAGGAAATTATTCAGAATACGAAGAATCACGTAAGAAACGCTTAGGGGATACAACGCCTAAACGTATTCGCTACAAGAAATTGCAGTAATTATGAGCTCGAGAGAAAAAATTCAGGCCGTCATTGACGAAATGGGCAAAGTGGTCATTGGCCAGGAACGCCTCATTAATCGCTTATTAGTAGGTCTTTTTACGGGCGGTCACGTCCTGTTAGAAGGGGTGCCTGGCTTAGCGAAGACGTTAACGATTAACACCTTAGCTAAAATTCTCGACCTTCATTTTCACCGTATCCAATTCACTCCAGATTTGTTACCTGCGGATTTAGTAGGGACGATGATTTACAATCCGAAGAAATCTGAATTTGAAGTCAAAAAAGGACCTATTTTCGCCCAAATCATCCTAGCAGATGAGATCAACCGTGCTCCTGCCAAGGTTCAATCAGCGCTTTTAGAAGCGATGGCAGAAAAGCAGGTGACCATCGGGGATACGACCTATCCTTTAGACAAGCCCTTTTTAGTTTTAGCCACTCAAAATCCAGTGGAACAAGAGGGCACTTTCCCGCTTCCGGAGGCGCAGGTAGACCGTTTTATGCTCAAGGTATTCTTGAATTACCTGGACAAAGACCAGGAATTAGCGGTGATGCGCCAAAAGTCCAACATGGACTTCAATTACGAGCCTAAAACCGTGTTAAATGCGGAAGATATCGCTAAAATTAGTAAGGAAATTAACGAAATCACGATCTCGGAGACCCTAGAAAAATACATCATCGAACTTGTTTTCGCGACCAGAAATCCGGCTGAATATGGATTAACGCAAGAAGCGGGATATATCCAATTCGGGGCATCACCACGTGCGAGTATCCAACTGAATCTAGCCGCGAAAGTGATGGCCTATTTAGAAGGACGTGATTATGTATTGCCGGAGGACATCAAAGAAATGGCCCCAGATATCCTGAATCACCGCATTATCTTGAATTATGTGGCGGAAGCGGATAACATCACCACGCTTCAAATCATCCAGTCTATCTTAAGTAGCGTCGCAATTAATCGCTAATTTTTTAGGTAAAAATGAGTTCTTTTTTGCTTTTAAGGCAAATTAGATCCTATGAAATACCTGCTGATTCTTTGCGTCTTCTTCTTCAGTTTCACCGCTTCGGAACCGATGCGCGTTTTCCTCATCGGTGATTCGACGATGGCAGATAAAGTATCTGCTGATTTTCCGGAGACAGGTTGGGGAATGCCTTTTGCTTCGTTTTTCAATGAGGCAGTAGAGGTCCAAAACCACGCCTACAATGGCAGAAGCACGAAAAGCTTCCGTCGTGAAGGACGCTGGGCGAAGGTATTTAACCAGATCAAAAAAGGGGATTATGTGTTGATTCAGTTTGGCCATAATGATGCCAAAGTCTCCGACACCAGCCGTTACGCCCCAGCACAAACTGACTTCCGCGAAAACCTCGTACGCTATGTGCGCGAAACACGTTCAAAAGGCGGAATCCCTGTCTTATTAACTCCCACTCAACGCAGAAAATTTGATTCTACAGGTGTTTTTGTAGACCAACACGCGGATTATCCAGCTGTGGTTCGCGAAGTAGCAACTGCGGAAAAAGTGCTTTTAATCGACATCGAGAAGGAAAGCAAGAAATACATGGCAGCAGAAGGTCCCGAGGGGGCAAAGAAGATGTTTCTTCATTACCAAGCTGGCATCTTTAAAAAATTCAGCAAAGGCGTGGCGGATGATACGCACTTCTCCCCTTTTGGCGCTAAGAAAATAGCCTCCCTGGTTGCTGAAGGCATTTTAGCTTCGAACGAGCACCTACGCAGCTTCTTACAAAAATCGTCCTTCTCTCAGAAATATGTATTCGAATTACCGAACGTAGCGACGACTGCGTTTAAAAAAGATACGTTTAATATCGTTTCTTACGGTGCCGTTTCTTCAGCAAGCAAGTTGAATACAGCAGCTATACAACAGGCCATAGACATCGCCGCGAAGCAAGGCGGTGGTGTGGTACGCGTTCCGGCGGGTTTCTTCGTGACGGGTGCCATTACCTTACGCTCTAATGTCAACTTCCATTTAGATGCAGGTGCAGTCTTGCAGTTCAGCGCGGATGCAGCCCAATATCCGCTTGTCAGAACCAACTGGGAAGGCGTGGATGCCATCAGAGCGCAATCCCCGATTACGGCGATAGGCGAACGTAACATTGCGATTACGGGTTCTGGAATCATCGACGGAAACGGCGAGGCTTGGCGACCGGTGAAGAAGGGAAAATTAACACCTGGCGAATGGGATAAACTGGTTCGTTCAGGTGGCGTGTTAGATGACAAAAAAGATACTTGGTATCCGACTGAACGTGCATTAAAGGGATCTAAAATGGATCAGCCAGGCGTCATCGCCGCAGGTTTCAATGAGGCAAAAGCCGAGGAGATCAAAGAATTCCTTCGTCCTAATATGATCTCCCTGCGCGAATGCGAGCAGATTTTATTAGAAGGCGTTACCTTCCAAAACTCCCCAGCGTGGAACATTCACCCCCTACTTTGCAAACACCTGACCGTGGAAAACATCACGGTAAAAAATCCATGGTTCGCCCAAAACGGCGACGGAATCGACATTGAATCGTGTGAATATGTTTCAGTCCGTCATTCAAAATTTGATGTGGGGGATGACGGCATCTGTTTGAAATCGGGTAAGGATGCCGAGGGCAGAAAAAGAGGCCGCCCGAGCGCCCATATCACCATTGAGAATTGCGTGGTATTCCACGGTCACGGTGGCGTCGTAGTAGGCAGTGAAATGTCTGGAGGCGTACATGATTTATTTGTTTCCAACTGTCAATTCCTCGGAACTGATGTGGGATTGCGTTTTAAAACAGCCCGCGGACGTGGTGGCGTAGTCGAGAATGTCTACATCCAAGACATCAGCATGAAAAACATCTCAGGGGAGGCCATCTTGTTCGACATGTACTACCAAGGAAAAGATCCGGTGGCTACTTTTGGGAATGGCGACGAAACACCTAAAATCGAAAGCAAACCAGTCGATGCCGGGACTCCTCAATTCAAAAACATCTTCGTGGACCGCGTCGTAGCAAAAGGAGCAGAAACCGGATTACTCGTGCGTGGATTGCCAGAAATGCCGATTCACCATATTTATCTTTCTAACTTAGACATCGAAGCGAAACAAACATACCGGGTGATCGAAGCCACAGATATTCAGTTGACGAATGCGCATTTTACGCAAACTGGAGACAAAAAACCGGAGTTAATCAACGTAAAACGGTGGAAACTTAACGCTCAATAATGATACTCGGATCGACCACATAGCGGCCAGATTTATCTCCGTAAAGAGACAATCCGCCTTCTGTGGACTCGAATCGCAAGATCAGTTTCCCCGTTTTGGCAGCCTGCTGCCATGCCGCTGCTGGGATTACACCTTGCACTAAGTAGCCGTAGGTTCCAGCTTCGTCTAGCTTGTTATTTCGCGCCTGGTAATGCCAAGACAATATTCCTTGATGATCCGCAGGATCATCCGCTAAAATCGTTTCTGAAGAAACTACGCCGTTTGCACTCACTTTCAATTTTGCTGGACTAGCGTATCGATCCGTTTGCGGATAGGCATTCGGGTTTACGCCTGGGTCAAAAGTTCCTTTCCCCAGCATGTAGTCACCATCCATTTTCCCTGCATCATCCCGGTCTTTTCCTAGGATGGGTTTAGAAGAGGCCTCCACTAAGAAACGAACTTGTTTGATACCCTCAGCGCCAGCGGTAGGGAATGGAATTTCGTATTCGAAATAACCTGCTCCTGCCCCGTTTAATTTATGCCCTAAAACGCCCGTCCATTGTTTTTTCGGCCAGCTAGATGAGCTATAACGCTCCACTGGCACCGATATCAATTGACCTTTCAAAGGTTGCGAAGCACCCTCTTCCACAATCAAATGCACGAAATTACGGTGCACGACTTTTCCCGCAGCATCGCTTAATTCAAACGCTAAAGTATTGATCGATTTATCTGCTGGCAACGTAATGGACAATGAATCCAAGGCCTTCACGTCCCAGGCAGCATAAGTTAAAGCGGAAGTTTTCGACCAGCGACTCACTTTTTCTCCCGCCGCATTAGTACCCGATAGCGTCATTTTTAAATTTAATGAACCAGCATCGTTGGTCATGGAAGATAAATGCAAAGGAATTTTAACCTGTTGGCCGGCTTTCCCAGCCCACGTGATTTCTTGTCCTGTAGACAAGTAAAAAGGTCCGTGAAAATCTTTTAGTGACATCCCAGGGACGATGGCGTTTAAACCTGTCTCTTTCTCTGTTCGGTCAAATTTGTAGTAGCCATTCCATTCATTAATCACATCGTGGTGTTCGGTGTATAACCAGCCGGCCATTTGCGGATGGTTTCTAAACGAGTTCAAGGCTTTGTGGTAATCGAAGGTATAATCGACATCTCCGGTGCTACCTTGGTAGCCCCATACGTTCCCAAATTCCGAATTAATCATCGGTTGCGTCCCTTGCTGGTATCCTTTCTCAAAATTCCAGGTACTTCCAGGGTAGGTCTTTGCGGCATAATCGCCCACTAATTTATCCCATTCATAACCGGCCTGGTAGGCATGCCAGGAATTAATATCGGTCTCCGTGTGCCCTATACCGCAGCAAACGGAATTATCTTCGACGAGGCGGGTGGGGTCTAAGGTTTTGGCCAAATGATAAACCGACGCCACCCACTTCTGCGTTTCCGGCGTATAAATCGATTTATTATCCTTGTGCGTAAACAAACCCCAGGTCTCATTGAACGTAATCCACGAGAAGATCGCCGGGTGATTGTAATCGCGTTTGATCATCTCGTGCAAGGTATACTCTGACTCCTTTTGCATCGCTGCCTCCGGATCTCCCCACGAATTAGGTAAATCTGACATCACTAAAAGTCCTAATTTATCCGCCCAATACAGCTTACGCGGCACATCCACCTTAATGTGCGTCCGGATCCCATTCAACCCAATTCGCTTGCTGCGTATGATCTCATCTTTCATAAACTGATCTGATGGGAAAGTATAAAATCCAGTAGGATGATAACTTTGGTCTAAAGCTAATTGCACATAAACAGGTTTGTTATTCAATCCGATATACGGAATCTTCGAACCAGGTAAATTCACCACAGAAATCTTCCGCATCCCGAAATAACCATTCACAACATCATTTCCCGACTGTATTTTTAGCCCGTATAAATACGGATCTTCTAAAGACCATAGGTGCATCGCTTTTACAGCTATGTCTGCGGCGCCCTCCTGTTTTCCTGCTGGTATCGAAATCGAGGCCATTTGGCCATTCGATAAGGTAATTTTAACTTCTTGATTTTTCGAAGCAGGTGCTCCTAGATAAACTTTAACCTGTGCCTTTTTCGAGTCAATATCCGGATTCACTGCATAATGATCGATAAAATTTCCGCCTCTAGCCTCTAGATATACGGTCTGCCAAATTCCCCTCGCATTCCCATACCCTTGCTTTCCATACAAGGTGAACATCCGACGCTTATCATCCACACGAATAGCGATTTGGTGCACTGAACCCGGTTTAACCCCTACTAATTCAGCATCAAATGGCGTGTAACCACCTTGGTGTTTCCCTATTTGTACCCCATCTAAAAAGAGGGTCGTTTCCCAATCTGACGCTCCAATGTTAAAAAAAATACGTTTTCCGGTCCAAGTTACTGGAATTTTAATTTCCTTGTGGTACCAGGCCACATCGGCCTCATCTTTCACCTCTGAAAGGGGCGATCCCCACGGAAAAGGCACGAGAATTTTCTTCGCATAGCGAGTAGGAGCCGTTAGCGACGAATCAAAAGTAAAGTCCCAGTAGCCATTTAAATTCAACCATTGATCCCGTTGTAAGTCAGGGCGAGGATGTTCCGGTAGCGGTTGATTTTTTTGAGCAAGCGCGCAGAAGGATAAACCCGCGAGCAGGAATAGAATGATTTTTTTCATAGGTTTAGATTTGAGCACCCGGTGGGTGGACGTACAAATTTGGCAAAAAATCCGAGATATTTATCAAATAAGCGTAATTTTACAGAATGAGTGAATTAGCAGAATTAAAGAAAAAAATTCCTACCCAGGTAGCTGTGTTAGGCGGAGGTAGCTGGGCGACAGCTTTAGTGAAAATCCTTTCTGAAAATAATGTGAAAATCAAGTGGTGGATCCGTCGTAAATCAGACGTTGAATTCATCCGAAAATACAACCACAATCCGAGTTATTTGACTGATGTGGCCATCAATCCACGCAAAGTAAAGACCTACAGTAAGATGGTGGATGCTTTAGCTGGCGTAGAATACATCATTCTTGCCGTTCCTGCCGCTTTCATTCCGAGTACCTTAAAAGACCTGAATAAAAAACATTTCGAAGGCAAAAAAGTGGTTTCTGCCATCAAAGGAATGATTCCTGACGAAAACCTGTTGGTAACCGACTGGATGGAACGCGCCTTTAATTTGCCTTTAGGCCAAACCTGTGTCATCGCTGGTCCTTGCCACGCGGAAGAGGTAGCTTTAGAGAAACAATCTTATTTGACCATTGCTTCACCCGATTTAAGTTTAGCGCAATCCTTCTCGAATCTATTGAACAGCCGCTTCTTGCAGGCGCACGCGATTCAAGATTTGTATGGCGTGGAATACTGTGCGGTTATTAAAAATATCGTGGCGATGGCCTGCGGGATTACGCGCGGGTTAGGTTTTGGGGATAACTTCCAGGCCGTACTGGTGAGTAATGCAATGCAAGAAATCAAAATCTTCTTAGATGTTGTTTATCCGGAGAAAAACCGGGATTTGAATAGCTCAGGCTATCTGGGTGATTTACTGGTGACGGCTTATTCGCAGTTTTCGCGTAACCGGACCTTTGGAAATATGATCGGTCGCGGGTATTCAGTAAAGTCAGCTCAAATCGAAATGAATATGATCGCCGAGGGCTATTATGCCGTGCGCAGTATCTACAGCATCTCGCGCCAGCACAACATCAAATTGCCTATTATCGAGGCGGTTTATAACATCGTGTACGAGAAAGCGAATCCGATGCTTGAGATGAACAAGCTGAAAGGCTTTTTAAAGTAAGAACGAGCGAATTAATTCGGCTGTTTTTGCCAAAGATTCAGCCGACGGCTTCATCTTCTCCTGCGAAAAATTAATGTCTAACATGCGGTTCATCGGTACTAAATGCACGTGTGCGTGCGGCACTTCTAAACCGATCACCGCCACTCCTACGCGCTTGCAAGGAATCGCTTTTTTGATAGCAGGCGCAATCGTTTGAGCGAACCTCATTAAATCCCCAAGTAATTCCGGCTCTAAATCGAAGATATAGTCGATCTCTTGTTTAGGGATCACAAGCACGTGGCCTTCCACTAAAGGCATCACATCTAAGAAAGCCAGAAAACGATCGTCTTCCTTGATTAAATGACAAGGGATTTCTTTGTTGACTATTTTGGTAAATATCGTGCTCATCTTACTCGATACGTTTTAAATTACATTTAGTGATTGGCTTAATAATCATCGGTACTTTCTCTAGTTTTACCGCATCCGAGTCCAAACCGAAGTACTTGTCTTCTGAATGCGTAAACTGCTTCACAAAGAAATACGCCTTCATCACCATTCGGTCTAACAAAGGTAATTCGTTATCGAAGGATAAGAATTTCTCCAAAACAACGAAACGGAAATCACCGATCACGTTTTGCTCATTCAAGGATTTATAGCGAGAGGTGATATCCACTTCTCCTCGAGAAACCATCTCTTCTACTACTTTACGGAAGTATAAATTAATACGTTGCTCTACTTTGAAACCTAGCTTAAAGTTCACCTTAATGATGTCATCCGGCTCGATGACCGTCACCTTGTATTCCATTGCATACGGATCATCCAAGGTATCCACATGGACGAACCAATAGATATCAGCACGCTTCGGGCGACGTTGGAAAATAGAGTAAATAATCTTCGATTCGATATCCGTCACACGTCCTGCATTAGACATAAAGACTAAGTGCGTCGCGTATTTAGGGATCGTCTCATCTTTACTCAACTCTTTTAATGGCTCGATATAATCCGATAATTTCTCGTATTCCGTTAATTTTTTCTTAATACGAGTCGCTCTAAACCACACCCACATGATTAAAATAATGACCCCAGCAATGAATAAGGAAACATAACCTCCGTGCCAGAACTTCTGCAGGTTCGCTACTAAGAAGGATCCTTCTAAGGAGACATAAACCGCCAAGAATAAGAGAATCCACCACATATCCACTTTCTTGATATGCAGGTAGTAGGCCATCAGGGAAGTGGTCATTAGCATCGTCATGGTGATAGCAAGACCATAGGCCGCCTCCATATTAGCTGATTCTTTAAACCATAAGACAACGCCCACGCAACCCATCCATAATAAAATATTGATGGAAGGAACATACAATTGTCCTTTTTGGTCAGATGGATAGACTAAACGTACACGAGGCCAAAAGTTCAATCGAATCGCTTCGGAAATCAAGGTAAAGGATCCTGAAATCAAGGCCTGCGAAGCGATCACCGCTGCAGCCGTCGCAATCATAATACCCGTAAATAAGAACTCACGTGGCAATAATTCGAAGATTGGTTTACGAACACCTAACAAAGCGCCTTCGTGCGCTAATAACCAAGCGCCTTGCCCGAAATACTGTAAAATCAAGGCAATCTTCACAAAGACCCAACTAACACGAATATTCTCTTTACCGCAGTGACCTAAATCAGAATACAAGGCCTCAGCCCCCGTTGTACATAAAAATACGGCTCCCAAGGTCCAGAATCCAGCAGATCCCGCTTGATGAGTCGTTAACAATTCCCAGGCATACACAGGAGATAAAGCTCTGAAAATAGACCAATCTTGACCAATCCAGATCAAACCCGTCAATCCTAACATCGAGAACCACAACAACATAATAGGTCCAAATAGCTTACCTACGACCTTTGTGCCAAAGATTTGGAAGATAAATAGAACCGTTAAGATGACAATAACGATAGGCACGGTATCTGTTACGAAAGGGGTACCGTCCTTATGATGAAGCATTTTTAATCCTTCAATCGCGGAAGAAACCGAGATAGGCGGCGTAATAATCCCATCCGCTAATAAAGTCGCACCACCAATAATGGCTGGTAAGGTTAACCACTTCGCATGACGTCTTACTAACGCAAAAAGGGCAAAGATCCCGCCTTCACCCTTATTATCCGCTCTTAAAATTAAAATCACATACTTTAACGTTGTTTGTAAGGTCAACGTCCAAAAAATACAAGACAACCCGCCTAAAACGGTTAAAGAATTGATCGGATTATCTCCAATGATTGATTGCATTACATACAATGGAGAAGTTCCAATGTCCCCGTAAATGATTCCCATTGCTACCAATAGACCGGCAGCAGTGGCTTTACTTTTGTGTTTGTGTTCCATTATTAATCTCTAGGGAGTAAAAGTCTTATCAAGCGGCTTTGTTTATCTTAAAAATTAAATGCAATAAATGCACAAAATTGTACTATTTGTATCTGTTTTCTTGAAATATTTCAAGAAACGGATGCAAATATAGATTTAATTTCCTGATAATGAATATCCTTTGAAATTAATTTAGACGGTAGGTATCGAATGATTCTCCGGGCTCGATTTTTAACACACGCGTAAGGACCAAAAGGACTAATTTTCTGGAAGCCAGCCAGATAGGGATTTGGGCTTCCTGAACCAATTGGGCGAGGGTGATGTGGCCATTTTTCCGGATATGATCTAGCAATAATCGCTCGATTTCCCCGTAGGCGAAACTGATGCCGTCATTGTTTTGGCGTCGTAAAATTTGCTTCATTTCTTTGCTCGCCTGAATGGTGCGATCCTCTACCCGCACATAGCAAATAGGATGTGGATCCGCATCCAATTGAACAAAATGAGGCTTATCCACACTTTCAAAGACCTGGTAGACCAAAACCTCGCGGCCATTATCTAAGCGAATTCGATAGGCGCGGTACGTGAATGCCGGGAAACAGAATTTTTCAATAGCGCGCTCCAGTAAAAATTGCTCTTCCTCCGCGAACTTCACTCCTTCGATTACCCCCGCATCACTCACCCCTACGAATAAATGACCTCCTTCCGTATTCGCGAAAGCCACCAATTCCTTGATAATCTTCTCCGGGAACTTAACCTTCATCTTGAACTCTAAGCGCAAACCTTCGCCATGACGAACAAGATTTCGCAGATTTCGAAGGTCTAACAAGTTCTCCTCCTCATCTCCTAAGGACCTATCCAACAAAATTTCTGATCCAATCCGCATAAGGCCCTAATTTAGGAATTATTTTTTTTATTTATTAGTATAGTTATTCAATAGACAATGTGTACCTTTGTAAAAAATAGGACAAAATGCATCTCAAAACGCTCGAAAAGGAATTACTATCCAGATCATTGCCTGAACGAATTCAGTTCATTGCCTCCTATTTTGCGGGTGAACGCCTCGTTTTCTCTACCTCTTTTGGGCAAGAAGATCAGGCCATTACGCAAGCCATTGCTAGTACAAAATCGGCCATCGATATTTTCACGCTTGATACCGGCCGTCAATTCCAAGAATCCTACGAATTGATGGATTTGACGATTAAAAAATACGGCATTTCGCTACAAACCTTTTTCCCTAACACCTCCGCAGTGGAAACCTTAGTGGCAGAAAAAGGATTCAATTCCTTCTATACCTCTGTAGAGAACCGAAAAGAATGCTGTTTTGTTCGAAAAATGGAGCCATTAAATCGGGCCCTGCAGGGGTCGAAAGTCTGGATTACCGGATTAAGAGCCGAACAATCAGACAATAGAGCTGATATGCCTATCATCGAATGGGATGAGAACCGTCAATTGTGGAAAATCAACCCCCTAATTGATTGGAGCTTTAGCCAATTAGAGAATTACTTACAAGAACATAAAATTCCCCAAAACCCCTTGCACAAAAAAGGGTTCATCTCCATCGGATGCGCACCCTGTACGCGGGCTATTTCGGAAGGAGAACATCCTCGGGCGGGTCGTTGGTGGTGGGAGAATTCCCAAAAAGAATGTGGTTTACACGCTTAAGTTATGCAGACAATACAAGACAAAATCGGTCATTTTCCTCGCCAGCTAGAGGATGAATCTATCTACATCCTTAGAGAAGTGGCGGCGCAATTTGAGCGCCCTGCCTTACTTTTCTCGGGAGGAAAGGATTCCATTACCTTGGTTCGTTTAGCCCAAAAGGCTTTCTTCCCAGGTAAAATCCCATTTCCTTTAGTCCATATCGATACAGGACACAACTTCCCGGAAACGATTGAATTCCGCGATTGGTTAGCGAAAGAAACGGGGGCTGAATTAATAGTCCGTTATGTCCAAGATTCCATCAACCAAGGAAAGGCGACGGAAGAGTCTGGAAAATATGCCTCGCGTAATGTCCTTCAAACCGTAACGCTTTTAGATACGATTGAAGAGTTCAAATTCGATGCTTGCATCGGTGGAGCAAGACGTGACGAGGAAAAAGCGAGAGCGAAAGAACGTATTTTTTCGGTGCGCGATGATTTTGGACAATGGGATGCAAAACGCCAAAGACCCGAATTATTCGATATGCTCAACGGCCGCATCGCAGTGGGAGAAAATGTGCGCGTGTTTCCTATTTCGAACTGGACGGAGCTCGATGTTTGGAACTACATCAAAGAAGAGAAAATGGAGATCCCTAGCATCTATTATTCGCACCAACGTGAAGTTATCGAGCGGGATGGAATGCTTTGGGCAGATTCTGAGTACTTGAACAAAGAAGCAGATGAGATTCCATTCGAGGCGACAGTTCGTTTTAGAACGGTGGGCGATATGACGTGTACGGCAGCTGTGGCTTCTGATGCAACGGATATCGATGTGATTATAGAAGAGATTCTTTCTGCCGAAATTTCGGAACGAGGCGCGCGCATTGACGACAAACGTTCGGAGGCGGCGATGGAAAAAAGAAAACAACAAGGGTATTTTTAATTCAATCTCAGACAAGAACACATGGATATTTTACGCATAGCTACCGCAGGTTCCGTTGATGATGGAAAAAGTACCTTAATCGGTCGCCTGTTATACGAGACAAATTCGATTACCAAAGATAAAATAGAAGCCTTAGAAAGCGCTTCTAAACGCAAAGGACTAGACTTTCTTGACCTTTCCTTATTAACCGATGGCCTCATCGCAGAACGCGAGCAAGGAATCACCATCGATGTGGCGAATATTTATTTCTCCACGCCTACCCGCAAATACATCATCGCGGACACGCCAGGACACGTGGAATACACCCGCAACATGGTCACAGGAGCTTCGAACGCGAAGGTTTCCCTCATCTTAGTAGATGCCCGCCAAGGCGTAGTGGAACAAACAGCGCGTCACTTGTCAATCGCCGCGATGCTGCGTATCCCCAAAGTGATCATTTGTGTGAACAAGATGGACTTAGTCCAATACCAAGAATCCACTTTCAATACGATAAAAGACAGCTTGGCGGAATTAGTCGCACAGACCACTTTCGTGGGACAAGAAATCAGCTTCCTATCTATTTCCTCTTTGTATGGCCAAAACATCACGCAAAAGGCCAGTGAAATGCCCTGGTTTAGCGGCAATACACTGTTAGGCGAATTAGAAGCCTTTGAATACGCTTCTACACTAGCGCACGCACCCGCTCGTTTCCCGGTTCAATTTGTCGTGAGACCCATGACAGAGGCCTACCACGACTTCCGTGGCTATGCCGGAAAAATCAGCTCTGGCACGTTCAAAGTGGGTGATGCGATTCGCGTTTTGCCTACGGGACAAGAAAGCAAGATTGCGACCATTGAGAAATTTGAAACGAAATTAGATCAAGCGATCGCAGGGGATTCTGTGACGATTACGTTGACGACGGATGTGGATATTTCCAGAGGAAACACGCTTGTGTTAGCTTCAGAGGACAATGCTCCGGCATTGAAAGATTTTTCAGCACAAGTATGCTGGTTAGATCACACAGCATTAAGCCCAGGTAAGACCTACTTATTACAACACGGAATCAATACAACGAAGGCCAAAATCTCTCAAATTACGGAGCGCCTTGACGTAGCGACTCAAACGTCTACCCAGGGTGTAGATACGCTGAAGTTAAATGAGATAGGAACGATTGCGTTGCGCACGGCACAACCGATCAGCGCAGATCAATATGCAGCTAATCCAGCGAATGGAGCCTTCATCCTGATCGATGAATTCTCGAATTCAACCGTCGGTGTAGGGTTCGTAAAATAAGTTTATTGGTATTTTTTAGGGGCGTAGAGGAAGCCAAAAGCCTCTGCGCCTTTTTTTGTGTGCACCTCGTGGTGCACGTAATGCGCTTTCATAATGCGTTTCATATACGCAGAACCCGCTTTGTACTTAATTTTAATCCGGCGGTGCACAATGATATCGTGGAAGATGAAATAGAAGATGCCATACGTTGCAATACCTAATCCGATGTAAAATAGCGGCCAGTAGGCTGGAATTTCAGCTCCTACGATAATAGTTAGCGTAGAGGAGATTCCGAAAACAACCGAAAACAGGTCATTTTTTTCCAATTTATTTTTGTGGTGCACGTGATGCGACTCGTGCCAGTTCCACATGATCCCATGCATGATGTACTTGTGCGTAAACCATGCGAAGCCTTCCATTCCCAGAAAGGTACCTAACCAAAGTAAAATTCCCATTAACATCATAACGCTATTTCAACCAAAATTACGGCGAATTGTTTTAAAATCCACCCTCGACCTTTGGCCTAAATCAATTATCTTTGTAGGCTTAGAGAACACATATGATAGATAAGAATTACGCCCCGCAGGAAATTGAACAAAAATGGTATGCCTACTGGTTAGAAAACAAGCTTTTCGCTTCGAAACCTAATCCGAACAAAGAGGCGTACACCATCGTCATTCCTCCTCCTAACGTCACTGGGGTGCTTCATATGGGCCACATGTTGAACAATACGATTCAAGATGTCTTGATTCGCAAGGCGCGTATGGAAGGCAAAGAGGCGTGTTGGGTACCGGGAACGGACCACGCATCGATTGCAACAGAGGCGAAAGTAGTGGCCATGTTGAAGGAAAAAGGCATCTCTAAGGCCGACATTACTCGCGAGGAATTCTTGAAATATGCTTTCGAATGGAAGGACAAATACGGCGGAATCATTCTCGATCAATTGAAAAAATTAGGAGCTTCCTGTGACTGGGATCGTACCCGTTTCACGATGGAACCCTCTTTATACCAAGCGGTTATTGACACGTTTGTACGTTTATACAACAAAGGTTTAATCTACCGTGGCGTGCGGATGGTGAACTGGGATCCACAAGGAAAAACCGCTTTATCAGACGAAGAAGTTATCTACAAGGACGTTCAGGCCAAATTGCATTACATCAATTATCCATTAATCGATGGATCTGGATTTGTCACCATTGCAACGACTCGCCCTGAAACCATCATGGCAGATGCAGCCATTTGCGTGAATCCGACAGATGAGCGCTACCTGCATTTGCAAGGCAAAAAGGTTCGTATCCCGTTGATTGATCGCGAAATTCCGATTATTGCTGACGAATACGTTACTGCGGAGTTTGGAACGGGTTGTTTAAAAGTGACCCCTGCTCACGACTTAAATGACTACGAGTTAGGTTTAAAACACAAGTTGCCTGTCATCGATCTATTGAACGACGATGGAACCTTGAATGAAAAGGCCGTCCTATTTGTGGGTGTTGACCGTTTCGAGGCGCGTAAACGCATTGTGAAACAATTAACCGAAGAAGGTTATTTGGCTAAAACAGAAGAATACAAATCCACCGTGGGAACTTCGGAGAGAACGGGCGCTGTTATCGAGCCCAAACTATCCTTGCAATGGTTCATGAAGATGGAGGAGATGGCGAAGCCAGCTTTGGACAACGTCATGAATGACACTATTCAATTACACCCGGCGAAGTTTAAGAATACGTACCGTTCTTGGATGGAAAATGTACGCGATTGGTGTATTTCCCGTCAATTATGGTGGGGGCAACAAATCCCTGCCTTCTATTTAGAAGACGGCACGGTGATCGTAGCGAAAGATAAAAAAGAAGCCTTGCGCATCGCAAGAGATACATACCAATTGTATGCCTTAGTGGAAGATGATTTGACACAGGATCCGGATGTTTTGGATACTTGGTTCTCCTCTTGGCTATGGCCTATCTCGGTTTTTGATGGTATCGAAAACCCAGATAATGAAGAGATTAACTACTATTATCCTACGAATGATTTAGTGACTGGACCAGATATTTTATTCTTCTGGGTAGCGCGTATGATCATGGCGGGTTACGAATGGAGAGATGAATTGCCATTCAAGAATGTCTATTTAACGGGTATTGTGCGCGATAAGCAAGGTCGTAAGATGTCCAAATCATTAGGCAACTCGCCTGATCCTTTGGAACTGATCGAACGTTTCGGTGCGGATGGAGTTCGTTCTGGCTTATTATTCTCCGCTCCGGCTGGGAATGACTTATTGTTCGATGAAAAATTATGCGAACAAGGACGCAACTTCTCGAACAAGATTTGGAATGCGTTCCGACTTTTACGCGGTTTAGAAGTGGTTCCAGGTGCCTCATTACCTGAACACGTTTTAGCAACGGCTTGGTTTGAATCAAAATTAAATCAGACTATCATCGACGTTCAAGATCACTTCAGCAAATTCCGTATTTCGGATGCCCTATTAAGTATTTATGAGTTGGTTTGGGATGATTTCTGCGGTAAGTATTTAGAAATCATTAAACCAGCCTACCAAAGCCCAATACAGGCAGACACGCTACAAGCGGCGCTAGGTTTATTCGATTCTTTGATGCGCTTAATGCATCCGTATATGCCGTTTATTACAGAAGAAATTTGGCAGGTAATCGATGAACGTAAGGAGGGAGAGTCCATCTGCAAAGCTGAATTCCCGTTAGCAGGCCCTGTTAATGCGGCGTTAGTCGCTCAATTCGATGTCGTATTCGAGGTGGTAACGAAAGTACGCGAGATCCGTAATTCGAAGCAATTGTCACCTAAATTGGCTTTGGCTTTGTGTATTAAAGCAGAAAATAAAGCCGCCTATGCTCCGCTAGAGGCGATTATGATCAAACTAGCTAATTTAGAATCCATCACGTTTGTTGCAGATGCCGTAGCAGATGCGCAAACCTTTGTCGTGAAAGCGGATCAGTTCTTCGTTCCATTAGCGAACGACGAAGATCCAGCAGTCGTGAAGGCGGAATCAGAGAAGGAATTAGTGTATCTGTTAGGTTTCAAAAAATCAGTGGAAGCGAAACTTGCCAACGAAAAATTCGTAGCGAATGCAAAAGCGGATTTAGTAGAGCGTGAAAGACAAAAATTAGCGGATGCAGAAACCAAGATTCAGTCCTTGCAAGAATTGTTAGCCCGTTTAGGATAATGAAATTTCTTTACGCGATTTTCTTCGGTTTGCTACTATGGTCTTGTTCTTCAGAAAAGGAAGCGCCGGCCATTCAGTGGGATTTTCAGCGAGTGGAACGCGAAATGTCCTCAGCTAAATCGGATGCGGAGATGAGTGCGGTGCTAACTAAATACCCGGAGATCAGCGTGGGGTATTTTGGCGCTACAACCGAAAACACCCCCTTTCTTGCTCAAGATCTCTATCGATTATATGCTAATCCCGCGTTGCGTAAATTCTATGATCAAAGTCAAGAGGCTAGCTTTTTTGGTGGCGATTCACTAGAAATAGAACTCAAAACAGCGTTTACCAAAATTCAACAGGAATTCCCTGGCGTTAAAACACCGAAAATCAGAACGGTATTCTCCGGTTTCGGAGGTGTGGGAGGCGGCGAATATACTGCACAGAACCTAGTCGTTTCAGACTCCTTGATCATCATTGGTCTTGACTTCTTTATGGGATCACGTGGTCTCTATAAAGCACCCAATGTGTATGAGTACCAGATGCGCCGTTTGGAACCCAAAGCCTTAGTAGCCCAGGTGATCCTACAATATTCTGCCTTTTTGATCAAACAAACAGAGAATGATGCGAGTTTATTAAGCGATATGATTTGGTATGGCAAAGGCTACGTTTTCACGAAAACGATTTTACCGTCCGTCCCTGATAGTCTATTATTCGGCTACACAAACCAAGAAATAGCGGAGACAAATGCCTTCCAAAAAGAAGTCTGGGAACATTTTATCGATCGCAAATTGTTATTCAGTAGCGATAAAAACGTCAAGGCAAAATACCTAGATGATCGTCCCAAAACGACCGAAGTCGGTCCCGCCTGCCCAGGCAGCATCGGACGCTGGTTAGGCTGGCGCATTGTGGACTCCTATTGGAAACAAAAGCCTAAAACAACATTAGCAAAGATATTGACTGACCCAGAAGCCAATCGATTATTCCTCGATTCGGGCTACCGCGGCGAAGCAGACAAGAAATAAGATGGCAAAAAAACAACATGGTGATATAGGCGGAGGAGTGGATCCAAAAGATGCCGTCAAAGTAAGCAAACAGGGTCTATCTAAGGCCATTAAAATCTTCCGATTCGTCATTCCTTACAAATGGACGTTCATCGTGGGGATGGCTTTCTTGTTGTTATCTAACTTAACAACCCTCAGTTTTCCCCTTTTAATCGGGGAAATGACCAAAGTCATCGAAGGCAAATCAACCTATAAGATCAACGAAGTAACCCTATTTTTCTTCGCGGTTCTGATCGTGCAAGCCATTCTCTCTTTCTTCCGCATCTATACATTTGCGCAAGTATCGGAGAAAGCAATGCGCGATGTGCGCCAAACATTATACGCCAAAATCATCACACTACCCATCTTTCACTTTGAGAAAAGACGCGTAGGGGAATTGATGAGCCGCATCACGTCCGATATCACCCAATTACAGGATGTGTTATCGATTACCTTAGCAGAGTTCTTTCGCCAGGTTTTCACCCTCGTGGGTGGCGTTGCGCTCATTACCTATATCTCCTGGAAGCTGACCCTATTTATGCTGGCGACATTCCCGGTATTGGTTATTTCAGCCATCGTTTTCGGTAAATTCATCCGGAAGATCTCCAAAAAAGCACAAGACGAACTAGCCAATACGAACATCATCGTAGAGGAAACGTTAACGTCCATTCAAGCCGTTAAAGCCTTCACCAACGAGAAATACGAAGTCGATCGTTACACCTCTTCCTTAAATAAGGTAGTAGGCGAGGCCTTAAAAGCGGCGACCTTGCGGGGAGGATTTGTCAGTTTCATCATTTTCGCCTTGTTTGGCGGCATTGTAGGCGTGGTTTGGTATGGTGCTTCCTTAGTTGCGAATGGCGATTTAATACTAGCAGATTTATTAACTTTCATTTTTTACACGGCCTTCATTGGTGGCTCAGTGGGTGGATTAGGTGACATCTACGCCCAATTACAAAAGACCATTGGTGCCTCAGATCGTATCCTAGAAATCTTGGGCGATCCATCGGAGATTGATTTGACGCGTGATTCATCCGCCTCTGCGGTATCATTCGGCCAAATAAAGGTTCAAGACCTCGAGTTCTCCTACCCTTCACGTCCATCCGTTCAAATCATTAAAGGCATTAACTTTACCATTGAACCGGGTCAAAAGGTTGCGATCGTAGGAACTTCTGGAACGGGTAAATCAACCCTAGCCCAATTGTTTATGCGTTTCTATGAACCCAATGCAGGTTCTATCTCCCTAGGAGATCGCTCCATCGCGGACATCGACATCACGGAATGGCGTAAAATGGTGGCGCTAGTACCTCAAGAGGTTCTACTATTCGGAGGAACCATACGTGAGAACATAGCCTATGGTAAACCAGGAGCAACGCAATCAGAAATTGAATCCGCTGCTGAATTAGCCTACTCCAAAGAATTCATCGAATCATTCCCAGAAAAATGGGATACCATGGTAGGCGAACGCGGAGTGAAATTATCAGGTGGCCAAAGACAACGCATCGCCATCGCCCGCGCCATCCTAAAAAACCCCAAGTTCTTATTACTAGACGAGGCCACCAGTGCCCTCGATTCAGAATCAGAAAAATGGGTACAATCCGCTCTCGAGGAACTCATGAAAAATCGGACGAGTTTAATCATCGCACACCGTTTATCGACCATTCGTTCGGCAGATTTAATCATCGTAATGGAAGAGGGTAAGATCGTTGAATCCGGTTCTCACGAAGTATTGATGAAGAAAAAATCGGGGATTTACCAAAATATGGTCAAATTGCAAACGGAACATTTAGGCTAAATGAGTTCATCCTATTCACTTTCAGATTTTGACCTTCGATCAACCCCCTGCAGAGTTGATGTGCTAGCTACCTTTCAAGCGGTAAATTTTGCCTTAAGCCAAGGAGATATCGAACAAAAACTGAGTGATCAATACGATCGCGTAACGGTATACCGCACCTTAAAGACCTTTTTAACACAAGGCCTACTCCACAAAGTTTTAGATGATAATGGTGGCGTAAAATACGCTTTATGTAAGGAACTCTGCCACCAAGGAGATCATACTCACCAACACGACCACGTACATTTCAAGTGCAATCAATGTGGCCAAACAACCTGCCTAGAAACAGTTCATATTCCAAGTATACAGTTACCTGCAGGCTTTACGAAGCAAGAGAGCAATTTGTTGATACAGGGGACATGCTCAATGTGTAGAGTATAGATAATAGAGTAAAGAGGATAGATGGCGAAAGGAGATAGTCGATAGTCAAAGACCAAAGTTCAAAGTTCAAAGAGCAATACTCAAATTGCTGAGTGCGTGGGGCCGATATTTCATGAATGCATAAAAAACGAGGCGGCAGCCTCTTTTTTATGCCGTATCTCTACTCTTTGCTCTATACTCTCTAATCTATTTTCTGATTACTGGCTACTGATTACTGGCTACTCGTTCTTATGCATAAAAAAAGACCCACACTTTTGGTGCAGGTCTTCTGTAATAACTTGGAGCTTACTTACTTTCCCGGGTTTGATCCCAGTATCATCAGCGGTGCGGGGCTTAACTTCTCTGTTCGAGATGGGAAGAGGTGAACACCCGTCCTATCGGCTCCATACTTTTTGCAA
>Ga0209134_10000024_pt1 | contig 51504 bp, 43 predicted proteins | sample LauGreSp1BDMLBSN_2_FD_187566 | JGI IMG/M metagenome (GOLD analysis project Ga0209134, IMG submission 187566) | Freshwater lake microbial communities from Lake Michigan, USA - Sp13.BD.MLB.SN (SPAdes) (version 2) | ecosystem: Environmental > Aquatic > Freshwater > Lake | place: Lake Michigan, USA... | reverse complement strand
TGGGTGGTAGTAAGTTTGCAGGAGCAGCCTATAATACTTTTGAAATGTATATTCTATTTGATTTTAATCCTTTCAAGAAAAACAGAAGAGGTGATAATAGTAGATTTTACGAAATGCAGTAGATATAAATTGTTTTCTATTTAATTACAATAAAAAAAGGCAGTCTAAAATCAGACCGCCTTTTTTAATACCCGTAAGTATAAGTTTTGCAATTATTATTACTTATTAGTTAGAGATTGACTTCTATTTTTATATGTAAAATATATTCCTAGAAAAAAACCAAAAACCAGCATTGGAAATAAATAATCATCAATAGGTACATTACCAGGGTCACCACCAGGATCTGCTGGGGAAAACTGAGCATTAGCTTTTAAGAAAAAACTATTAATTATAACTAGTGCAACTAGTATCTTTTTAATATTAACTTTCATAATTATTTTTTTATTATTTTAAAGGAATATTCTTTTTTATTTTGATCTATTATGTTTAAAACATAAACTCCATTTGGAATAGAATTTTTTATATTTAAAGAATACGAAAAATTATTTTCTGTAGTTTTCAAATTTCCTTTTTCAATCAGTTGCCCCATTACATTAGATATAGAGTAATTAAAATCACCTTCGGGAATTCCTTCAATATTTATATTTAAATGATTACCAGTAAACGGATTTGGAGAAACACCAATTGGACTCTTTATTGAATAATTACTTGAAAGTGCAGGTCCAAATACAATTCTAAACCTGTCTCCTGAACTTTGCGTGTTAGCAGTCGTAACAAATTGATATTCCGTAACCATTCCATTTAATGCTATTGGCAGTGAAGTGTTAGTAAATAAATCTTCCAAAGTAGCATTCAAACCAAGATCTACGAATTGGTCTGTATTAATTGCCAATTTATAGGGCACTCCAACCGACATTTCCGAAATTCTTAAATTAATAACGTCTTGAACAGAAGGGATTAATCGGTGTTCAGCCATTAGCGCTTTTCCGTTATTTTGAACGGTAATGTTATCCGTAGAATTAAACATTTTTGCAGCATCTTTTGAGTCAACATCATTGGAATCATTAGAATCAAAAAGTACCATAGCAGCATCAAATGGTTTCCATTGATTTTGTAGTTCCTTATGTAAATTAACTCTCAATAGCTGCGGGTCTATTTGGTTTCTATCAAATAAACCATTATCAACCATTGTAGATTTATGACTTTCTGATATTATAAAATCAGAGGAAATACTAGGTTTAACAAAAAAGGCTTGCCCACTTTGCATTGGCTGTCCTGAAGTGTAACTTCCTGATGTATTACTAAAAGCTGATCCCGAGTAAACTACATAAGCTCCATGAGACGCTAATTGAGGGTCCCAAACCCAAATATTACTAAAATTTGAATTGTCTGTTAAGATAGCGCTCGGACTAATTGGACTTGCGTAGGGATTTCCAATAAACGAATATTGGGTTGAAGAAAGATTAGAATAAGTCTGAGTTCCTGTAATCAATTGTCCGTTTGCTTTTAATGTAGTAGCTGTTGCACCAGAAGCAATATTAGAACTTCCAAATGGACCCGTAACAAAAGCCATAAAAGCATTGTTTATTGTTGAAGAGAATAATGTTCCAGAAACAATTGGCATAGATACTCCCGACCAAGTATCATTCGCATTATACGTTAATAAATTATAATTTGGAGCCATTTGAATTCCAAAATTTGTTGTAGGACCAAAAACCAACATACCGGTAGCATCTGAAACGCCTGATTGATTATTATTCATCCAACTAGAAGTAATGGAAGAATTATTCCAACCTTTTAATGGAGCCGTAATGGCTCTCCAAGCTCTTTTAGCCGGAATGTATCTTTCAACAGTTACATTTGTAGCACCAGTTAATGTTCCGGTTACTTGCCCTAAAGTAGCTGTTCCCGAACTATTAGATTTTAATGTTACCGCTTTTCCTCCAAAATCGACAATACCAGCAATAGTCAATTTTGAGGTAGCATTGATGGTTAAGGTTCCAGTTCCTGAAATAGTTAATTTTTGACCAGCTGCTAAAGTAAAGTTGGTATCCAAAATAGTCCCATTTGTAATATTGGAATCAATAACAATATTGTCGGTAGAAGTTGGCACTGAACTCGTAGACCAGTTACCTACTGTATTCCAAGAATCACTCACAGTACCCGTCCAAGTATTAACTTGATTGGCATTTTCATTAAACGAAGCTGCAGATGAGCTATATACTGGTCCGCCTGTGCAATTCCCATTAATATAAGAAAATACCCAATAGTAATAGGTTGCATTTGAGGTTAATCCCGAAGAAGCCCATGAACCTACCGAAGTATTAACATATTCTATATATCCAATAGCATTACTTCCTACGGTATAGGTAGTTCCTGCTACAGGATTAGGCTGTGTATTGGTAGTTGTTCTAACTACTAAATAGCCCGTAGGTACTACACTCGCTGCAGTGAATTCTGCTGAAATGGATGAACTTGTCGTTGCTGTAACTGTTGTCGTTGAGGCAACAGAAGTTGGTGTTGCACATGTTAATACAATTGGCCCAATCACATTTGAAACAGGACTTGAACAATCTTCTGCGCCAATAGCACTTATTCTGTAATAATAACCACCATAACTCAAACCAGTTACTGCTAATGAAGTTACTGTTGAAACTATGCTAGGGTATCCTGTTACATTATTTGTCAAATTTGAATCGGTAAATACTTCAACTAAATAACCCGTTGCATTAGTAACCGAACTCCAATTGGCTGTAAACCCTGAAGTATTGATAGAACTTACGGAATTTGCGGTAGTTGCTGTAACACACGTTTGCTTCGATCCCGTTAACGGAGAAGTTACGTTGTAATTTACCGGACAAGATCCTGAAACATTATAAGCATAAATATAAAAATCATAGTTTGTATTAGGTGTTAATCCTGTGGTAGTAGCTGCAGTATTACTTGAACCAACATAAATAACAGTTCCTATACCTAGAGCACTTCCTGCTGTGTATGTGGTTTCATTTACTGGAGCCGTTACTGTTGCACCATGGGCATATTGCACAACAATGTATCCTGAAGGAGCGGGACTAACCGGTGAAAATGTAACATTAATTCCAGTAGCTGAATTTAAATATCCATACATCTGTAAATTGGTAGGCTGTTGTGTTGGTGCACAAGGCACATAGGTAGTTGAAACCGTTACTACATTTGAGTTTCCTGAAACTGCTCCTGTAGCTGTTGATCGCACTCTATAATAATAAGTAGTTAAAGGCGATAATCCGGTTATTATTTTTGACGTTCCAGAAACAGTTAAATTATCATAACCACTCACTATCGTTTGAGCAGAACTTCCTTTAATAATAATATCGTCTATATTGTTTTCTCCCGCACTTGTTAAAGTGGAATTGTTTACAGCTGTAGTAGAAGTCACCACCCAACGTAGGGAAACCACAGATAAATTTTCCATTGCTACTGGTAAAGATATGTCAGATACAGCGCCGGTTGTAAAATTATCAGCACATGTAATTGTACCACCAGTAATGTCTATCCAGTTTTCAGAACCATTTTGGCCGATAGAATATTGGATTTTAAAATTCTTTGGTCCATCTGTAGTAGATCTTTGTTTTGACGACAATTTCATGCTATACATTCCTTGTGAATTAAAATCAACTCGGTAGTATTTTGTATTTACTCCATCATCCCAACCCGTCACTTTTTTTACTTCACCTCCATTACCTGGCTCATTAGCGTAATTCATTACGCCACTGCTCGAATTTATGTAGGTTCCTGCATTATTTGAATTAGATAAAGAAGTATTCACCGATAATTGTTCTCCATTTTCAAAATCAAAGTTTACAAAGTTAGATTGAGCAACATAATTAGTAAAAACTGTTGCAGATGTAGAAACATCTATTTTATAACCAGTTGCTAAGGATGCAGACCCCCAATTAGCTGTAAATCCTGTGGCTCCAACTGAAGAAGCACTACTAGCGACTGGGGCTGAAATATTATTTGTATAAAAATCCGACGGACTACTATAATACGTTCCAGCACTGGTTGTGCAATAGGCTCTATAATAATAATGAGTTTGAAAATTTAAAGAAGTCAAATTAACAGAATAAGTTCCTGTCCCTGAACCAGAAGTAATTACACTATTTGACAAAGTAGGATTAGGAGAAGTTCCGTAAACAACTCCTCGAGCAGTAATTGGATTCGTTCCAGCATTTGAAATATCGCACCCAACATTCGCAGAAGTTGAAGTTATTGAACCTATATAATAGGCAACAATAGTTGGAGCAATTACAGGTGCTGCAATTGAAGTAACCGTAACATTATCAATAGCAAAAGGTCCATTATTAACACCATAATCATCACAACGCCATCTAAACTTAATGGTGACAACACCTCCCACATAAGAAGTTAAACTAATAGTTTTATTAACAAAAACATTTGTTGGATTAGAATTTATATTAGTAAATGGATCAAACGAATTAAACTCCCCATATTGTTGTGGGTCATTTGAACTTGGATCCATGTAACTTATTAAAATATCACTCCCACCAGTATTGATCCATACATCACCATAATCAAAATAACTCTCGCCAATAGCTCGCCAGTCAAACTTTAATTCGGCATTTGTAATTCCCGTAAGATCTGCCCGAAAACTAGCATAAGTTTGAGAATAACTACTTGAATTTGGCGAATTAGAATAAGAATTGGAATTCCCATTGTCATTAGAAACATACAACCCTTTAGAACCTCCATTTTTAGCGGCAGTTCCAACTACCCATTTATTTGGTGAACTTGATTGTAAAGTCCACTCCGAAGTGCTCGTTTCAAAATTTTGAGAATACGGCAAAGTAACTGGTGTTTGTGCCCAATTTTTTTGTGGGATTGCGAACCCTAAAAGTAACAAGAACAATACTTTTTTACTGAGTAAATATTTTTTCATAAAATAAAATTTTAACAAAAATATTCTGATTACATAAATTCTAAATATTTGTTTACTAAAAACAAGTCCAAATTCCGTTAATATGGACTAATTTTAATAAAAACGAGTAGATATTGTTGTTTTCAATATTGAAAAAACTTAAACGTATGTTAAAAAAAAATAGTGTTTTGAATTAAAAATAAATATGTTTGCAGTTAAAACCTCAAATAATGCCATTAAACACGAACCTTATTAACCTATTCTATTTGGGTAGTGTTTGTTTTTCTTTCCTAGCTTCCATACTATTATGGAAGAATGCAAAAAATTATTGTAAACTTGCTAATAAGGTATTATCCGTTTTCTTCCTTGCAATTGGTTATAGCATTTTTGGCTATTTACTAATCGTTTCTGAATGGATTGTTTATCTACCATTATTATACAAAACTCCATTGCCATTTGGCTATTTAATTTATCCTTTACTTTATCTTTATGTTCAAATAATACTAACCGACAAAGAAACTATTACTTCTAAAAACTGGTTACATTTTGTGCCATTTGCTATAGCAATAATAGATTTAATGCCTTTTTATTTGATCCCATTTAAAGAAAAAAACCAAATTATATCGAATTTAATTCACAATTTTTCAAATACCTATTTGGTAGATTCTGGTTTTTTGCCATCCTGGATTCATTATGTACTTAAACAAGTACAGTCTTTTGTATATATAATTTTGTTATGGATTTTATTACACAAATACAAGGTTTTTAATAAAACAGTCACTAAAGAGATCCCTTTTAGCAGCCAAATTAATCAAGTTAAAAATTGGCTGATTACAATTAGTGCATGGATGACTTTTTCATACGTCACCTTTATAACTTTATTAATTTTGACAATTTTAAGTCCAGGTTATCAAATTACTGGAGTGTACTCTGAGATTGCCTCATTAGTATTTGCCATTTCAATATTTGCCTTGTGCTTTCATGTGTTTTTTCATCCAAATATTTTATATGGATTTGTAGAATACCAATTGAAGGAATTACAAATTAATTCTAAATCAAACAATTTAAATTTAAGTGAAGAAAATACAAAGCCTAATTTTAATGAGGAAAAATGGGGGGTTATAGAAAATAGTATTCTTGAAAATGAATATTTCAAAAAACAAGGAATGTCATTAGAGCGATTATCTTTAGAACTAAATATTTCAAGTAGACAATTATCTTTTGGCATTAATTTTTATAAAAAGATGAAATTTCAAGATTATATCAATTCCCTTAGATTACAATATGTTGTTTCAGAATTTCAAAATGGAAGAATTGAAAACAATACCATAGAAGCTATTGGTCATAATGCAGGTTTTGGAAGTCGATCTGCATTTTTTTCTGTATTTAAAAAACATATGGATTGTACACCTCTAGAATATATTAAAACACAAACGGACGAAAGAGTGGTTTAATAAAACAAAAGCACCCTAATTAATAATAACAAAAAAACCTCTAGATAAATCTAGAGGTTTTTGTACCCGGAGCCGGAGTCGAACCGGCACGGTTTCCCACAGGTGTTTGAGACCAGCGCGTCTACCAATTCCGCCATCCGGGCATTAGCAGTTATGCTTTTGTCAAATTTATAAATAAATTTACAGCAGCAGACTCAAAATAACAACAGTTATTTTAACGCAATAAAGAAACAACCAAGGTTGCTTTTCCTTTAACACGCTGCAAATGTAAATAATTTTTCTTCACATTTTAAAAAAAATAGTTAAAAATATTCCTCTCAAGTCGGTTTTTATTTCTAAATTTGCAGCTCGGTAAAACGAAACACAACTAACTAACTACACCCGAGGCATTTATATTCTTTAAGCTTTAATCAATGGATTAAGCCGAATTATATGGACCGCAGCGGAATAAAAACAACAAAATAATGTCACATCAAGAACCCGAAGCGAAAATATTTGCTTGTTCCCAAAGTGTTCATTTAGCCGAACAAATAGCCAAAAACTATGGTGTTCCGCTAGGTAAAGTTACGTTCTCAAAATATAGTGATGGGGAATTTCAACCTTCCTTTGAAGAATCTATACGAGGATTACGCGTTTTTATTGTTTGCTCTACATTTCCTAGTGCCGACAATTTAATGGAACTTTTGTTAATGATTGATGCGGCTAAAAGAGCATCGGCAAGACACATAACTCCCGTAATTCCTTATTTTGGATGGGCAAGACAAGATAGAAAAGACAAACCAAGAGTGCCGATAGGAGCAAAACTAGTTGCAAAACTTCTAGAAACTGCTGGAGCAACAAGAATTATGACCATGGATTTACATGCAGATCAAATTCAAGGGTTTTTTGAACAACCGGTTGACCATTTGTTCGCTTCAACCATCTTTTTGCCTTATGTGAAAAGTTTAAATTTAGAAAATTTAACTATCGCATCGCCCGATATGGGAGGATCTAAAAGAGCATATGCCTATTCTAAATTTTTAGAATCCGACGTAGTAATTTGTTACAAACAAAGAAAAGTTGCCAATGTAATTGATTCAATGGAATTAATTGGAGAGGTAAAAGGCAGAAATGTAATACTAGTAGACGATATGATCGATACAGGAGGAACATTAGCCAAGGCAGCAGACCTTATGATAGAAAAAGGAGCATTGAGCGTAAGAGCAATTTGTACCCACGCAATATTATCAGGCGATGCTTACGAAAAAATAGAAAATTCTAAATTATTAGAATTAATTGTTACCGATTCTATTCCGTTAAAGAAAGAATCTAACAAAATAAAAGTAGTGAGTTGTGCGCCACTTTTTGCAGAAGTAATGCACATGGTGCAACACAACAATTCCATTAGTGGAAAATTTTTAATGTAGATTAAAGTTTGTAGTTTATCGTTTAGGGTTAATAGTTTAAGACTATCAACCACAAACCAATAACTACCAACCTCAAACAAGAATTATTTATTAACTATATATTTTTACAATGAAATCAATTTCGATTACAGGATCACAAAGAGAAAGCGTAGGCAAGGTAGCAACCAAAGCGGTACGTAATGCTGGAATGGTTCCTTGCGTAATTTACGGAGGAAGTCAACCAGTGCATTTTACAGCAGAAACAAAAGCTTTCAAAAGCTTGGTTTACACTCCAAACGCGCACACAGTTGCAATTGATTTGGCTGGAAAAACTTACAATGCTATTCTTCAAGACATCCAATTTCACCCAGTAAGTGAAGCAATTTTACACATTGACTTCTTCCAATTAAATGACGACAAAGAAATCGTTATGGAAGTACCAGTTAAAATTACAGGAACTTCTCCAGGTGTACTTTTAGGAGGTGTTTTAAACTTAAACCAACGAAGATTAAAAGTGAAAGCTTTACCTAAAAATCTTCCTGATTTTGTTGAAGCTAACATTTCTGAATTACAAATGGGAAACAAATTGTATGTAACTAAATTACCTACAAACAATTTCAAATTAATGCACCCAGACAACACAGTAGTTTGTCAAGTGAAGATTTCACGTGCTGCAATGAAAGCTGCTCAAGAAGCTGCCAAAGCAGAAAAAGGTGGAGCAAAAAAGAAAAAATAATTTCTTTACCCAATACCAAAAAGCATCAGGAAACTGGTGCTTTTTTTATGTCTTTTAATTTTTAGAAACGAATCGGTGGGAGTTTTAGCCAGCCCTATTCCTGCTTTCCGCAGTATCTCTGCGAGGATACTTGCTTCAATCAGGGTTAGCCAGCATTCCATTTGCACAAAATTTTCAGTTACCAAAAGAATATCCTACTTTTACCAGATGAATTGGTTTTCAAAATTATTTACATCCAAAGAAAAAGAAATTACAGACCCAATGAAGAAATTCCTAATCGTTGGCCTAGGCAATATTGGCGCCGAATATGTAAACACCCGTCACAACATTGGCTTTAAAATCCTAGATTATTTTGCTAGAAAAGAAGGTTTATCTTTTCAAACTGCAAAACTTGGAGAAGTAACCGAATACAAAACTAAAGGAAGAACACTCCTCCTACTCAAACCCAACACCTTCATGAACCTTAGCGGTAAAGCGGTAAAATACTGGATGGATAAAGAAAACATAGCCAAAGAAAATATCCTAATTATCACCGACGATTTAAATCTTTCATTTGGATCCATTCGAATAAAAACCAAAGGTAGCGATGGTGGTCACAACGGGTTAAAAAACATTCAATTACTACTCAACACTACTGAATATCCACGCTTTCGATTTGGAATAAGCGATGCCTTCAAAAAAGGACGCCAAGTGGATTATGTTCTTGGTGATTGGGACGAAGAAGAGAAAACAAAACTTCCCGAACGACTTGAAGTTGGTTCTCAAATCATCACTTCATTTGCATTAGCAGGACTTAATGAAACAATGAATATTTACAACGGAAAATAAAAAAAACCATCTGATCTCTCAGATGGTTTTTTTATTAAAACTATAGAATAATTATTCAATAACTATTCGTTTCACAATTTTTTGGTCTCCGTCTTTAACGGTTACTAAATAAACTCCTGATTGAACATTATCTAACTGTAAATTTTGAGAAAATATTCCAGTATTAGTAAATTGTTTTTCAAAAATAGATCTACCTCTAATATCGTGAACCATAATAGAAATAGCATTACCTGTAGCAGAATCAAATTTAATATTGAAATTTCCTTTATTTGGATTAGGGTAAAGACTGAAATTAGTAAACCCAAACTCATTATTCGCTAAAGCTGGAGTAATACTAAAATTTCTAGAATTCAACGCTAAAAACACATTACCAACAGCTTTAACCATAAATCTACAAGTAGCAACAGCCGAAGTTACATTTGGAAGTGTAACGGCATACGATCCATTATTTGGAACACCTGAAGCAATAGTAGTCCAAGTTGTAGGATTTGGGGTAGATGGGGTAGTTGCATTAAATCCTTCCAAAGTAGTTGATGCATTTGTAGATAACAAAATATCCACGGTAGGAGAATTAAAAGGTGATGAAGCAGTGCTTCCTGGTACCCATGTAACCGTTTGAGTTGTATTTCCTTCATAAGTAGTTCCAGTTGCACTTTGTGAAGTAACAGAAAAAGCACCTCCAGTTGCATTAACAGTAATAAGTGTAGCATCCGTAGCAGTTTGCCCACTTCCAGCATGATTATCTCTAGCTGTAAAAGTAAAATTTAATGTTCGAGCAACGGTAGAAACCGATTCCCAATTTGAATTACTTGAAGTTGTAATCGCTAAAGTTCCTGCCATGATTTTACCCATTTGAGGGAAATATCTTTCAATTTTAGTACTTGGTTTAAAAGTTCTAAAGTTAGGACCAGTTGCTTTTGTTGACATAACTCTACTATTAGCATCTGTCAATGCACTAGTTCCAAGGTCATTCTGTTCCCAAAGATAGGTTAATACATCACTTGAATCAGTATCCGAAGCAGTTCCAGTTAATACAAAGGCAGTCCCTATAGGAATTGTATAATTAGCACCTGCATTAACAACAGGTGTAGCATTAACACCTACTAAAGAAGTAGATACTGGACAAGTTTTAGTGCCTATATTGGTTTGAATTTGATAAATCCCTTTATAAGAAAATATTGGATCCGAATGCGTTTGAACATTATAGCTTGTTATTCCTGCATAACCCATAATTGTAGACCCACTTCCTGGCTCTGTTTGGGCTATAGTACCTTCAAAACCATGAGTAAACGAATGATTCCCTCCTAATTGGTGTCCCATTTCATGGACTACATAGTCAATATCAAAATAATCTCCTTGAGGCAATCCTGAACCTGGAGAAGTGTAACCACTTCCTTTTCCTGAACCACATACACATCCTATGCAACCCGCATTTCCACCACCACCAGTTGCACCAAATAAATGTCCAATATCGTAATTTGCTGAAGTAACAACAGAAGTTAAATTAGCTTGTAATTCTGCATTCCAATTATCCATACTTGCTGCATCCGAATATGGGTCTGTTGCAGCATTATAATAAATAATACTAGTATTATTTACCATATTTAAATGTATTGCCAAATCTTTTTCCATAACACCATTTACCCTAGTCATAGTTGCATTCATTGCGGCTACAACAAGAGCTACGTCTGCACTGCTAGTAGCTCCAAAGGCAATAGAATATTCAGCTGTACAAGACAATGCTAAACGCATTGTTTTATAACTAGCTGCACTAGAACGAGACAAAATTGTTGCAGTTTTTAATAAATCCGACTCTAATTGCTCATTAGGAGTAGTACAATTAATAGGTATATTTACTCTATTTTTCGAATCATAAAGAACATAAGTAGTCGCTGCTTTATCCAAAGCTTCAATAAACTCAGTTTCACCATTAGGTCTAAAAAGTAACGTTTGAATTCCGTGTGGAGAAACGCTAAAATTAATTGTGGTCCCTGGATTTGTAATTCCTTTTCCTACATACGCTCTTATTTGTGGAAACATAGATTGAAAATCTGAAGTCATATTAGAATTTTCCCAAACTTGAAATTGTTCTATTCCACCATTTTTGCTAGGAAAACTAACAACAACACCTGGTTGTTTTGAAAGTTTATCTTTTGCATTTACTAATGGCTGTTTGAATGTGTTAATATCTAAAGTGAAATATTCTTCCCCTTCATTATTAACGTTTTGTTGAATTCTGGAAATTCTAGAAGTTGAACTTGCCGAAGCTTTTTGCCAAACAGAATTTTTTTGCGCAACCATTTGACCAAATGTCAATAAGATTGCTAAAAATAGTATTGATTTTTTCATTATAGTAAGTATTATTTAATTTTCAAATATATAATTATTATTTAATGTATCAAAAAAATTAACTTAATTAAAATCATCTCAAAAATGTCTGACTATTGTTTTACTGAAGTGCTAAATTTATTAACTTTCTTTAATCTAATAACTTTCATTAATATAATAGTTTTTAAATAATAACAATTTAATTTAATTTAAATTTGCAATCAAAATTAATCCAATTGATCACCTACCATTCCATTTGCAATTATCCTAAAAAGAAATCAATTGTCACCATCGGCACATTTGATGGAGTTCATATTGGGCACAAAAGGATTTTAGAGAAAATTATTAATAGTGCCAAAGAACTTAATTGCGAAAGCGTGGCGCTTACTTTTTTTCCACATCCTAGAATGATTTTACAAGAAAATTCTTTCGTGAAATTACTCAACACTATGGAAGAAAAAATTGTTTTGCTTCAAAAAATCGGCATCAACAACCTTATTATTCATCCATTTGATAAAGAATTCTCTCAACTTACAGCAGAAGAATTTGTGAAAGACATCTTAGTGGACCAACTCCAAATTCAAAAAATAATCATTGGTTACGACCATCGTTTTGGACGAAATAGAACTGCCGATATCCACGATTTAATTCGATTTGGAAAACAATATGGATTTGAGGTAGAGCAAATTTCGGCGCAAGAAATAGATGATATTGCCGTAAGTTCCACTAAAATTAGAACTGCCTTAGCCGAAGGAACTATTGCTTTAGCAAATGAGTATTTAGGATATAATTATTTTTTTACAGGAACTGTTGTTGAAGGAAAACAACTTGGGAGAACCATTGGCTTTCCAACTGCAAATATTAACATTAAGGAGGACTATAAATTAATTCCAAAAAATGGTGTCTACCTCGTAAAGAGCCTACTTAACAAAGAAGTCGTTTTTGGCATGATGAATATTGGAACGCGCCCTACCGTTAATGGCGAAAATAAAACTATTGAAGTGCATTTTATAGATTTTGACCAAAACCTTTATGGCCAAGAAATAACTATAGAAGTACTCGATTTTATTAGAAACGAGCAAAAATTTGATTCTTTAGATGCTTTGAAAAATCAAATAACGAAAGACAAAGAACAATCACTTTTCTATATTTCAAGCAATTAGAAAAAATAAAATATAGCTTTTTAGAGTTATTCAAAGTGTTAAATTTTCATTTAATATTTCCATTTTTTGTAAATTTATTGTGTTGTTTCCATTTTTTATAACTTAAAATTTATAACCATGAAACTGACAATTGAATTAAGAAATGGCTTATTAATTTTCTTGGGAATTGCTACTTTGTTTTTTGTTATGAAGCTTGTAGGACTTGAAAAAATCGACTCCTTAAGAGTTCTAAATGTTTTCAAAGTATACTATGGAATGAAGAAAACACTTGAAGCTAATAAAATTCAAAAAGTGTTTGATTTTTGGGAGAATATCTTTTCTATTTTTAAAACTGCATTAATAGGAATTTCTCTCAGTATTATTGGATTATATTTATACATATACCTCAATGGTGGTCAAGAATACCTTAACCAAATCTCCAAAGGATATTTTTCGATTGAAAACCCTACCGTTATTGAATATTGTTTCGGACTTTATTCAGAAGGAATAGCATCTGCCGTAATTCTTACTTTTCTTTGTATGCAGTATTGGAAACCAAAAACTTCAGATAATATTTAACAATATTGCCGCTTGCAAAATTGTTTGTTCAAAAGTAATTAACTACTTTTGAAGCATAAAACTTGCATCAAATGGGTATTACCAAACATAACTGGACTAAAGAAGAAATTATAGCAATTTACAACAAACCATTAATGGATTTGATGTACGAAGCAGCAACAATACATAGAGAGCAACACGATCCTAATGTGGTTCAAGTATCTACCCTATTATCCATAAAAACAGGTGGATGCCCTGAAGATTGTGGTTATTGCCCCCAAGCAGCTCGTTATAACACCAAAGTAGAAGGCAACGATTTAATGACAGTAAGCCAAGTAAAAGCGCAAGCATTACGAGCAAAATCAAGCGGTTCATCTCGAGTTTGTATGGGAGCAGCTTGGCGAAATGTGAAAGACGGGCCAGAGTTTGACCAAGTTCTTGAAATGGTGCGTACCATTAACAAATTAGAAATGGAAGTTTGTTGCACCCTTGGAATGCTTACCGAAAACCAAGCACAACGTTTGGCAGAAGCAGGATTGTATGCTTACAACCACAACTTAGATACCTCAGAAGAATATTATAAAGAAGTTATTTCTACCCGCGGATTTGAAGATCGTTTGCAAACAATTGATAATGTTCGTAAAACTAACGTTACTGTTTGTAGCGGTGGAATTATCGGAATGGGAGAGAGCATTGAAGACCGTGCCGGAATGCTAGTAGCGCTTTCCACCTTAAACCCGCAACCAGAATCGGTACCTATCAATGCTTTAGTTTCAGTAGAAGGTACTCCAATGGAAAATGAAAAACCTGTAGAAATATGGGAAATGATACGAATGGTTGCTACGGCAAGAATTGTGATGCCCGAAACGCAAGTTCGACTTTCAGCTGGAAGAACCGAGATGAGTCGTGAAGGTCAAGCAATGTGTTTCTTTGCTGGAGCAAATTCTATTTTTGCTGGCGATAAATTATTGACTACTCCAAACCCAGATGTTAATGAAGACATGAAAATGTTTGAAACTTTAGGGTTAAAGGCGCAAAAACCATTCATTAAACTAATGCAACCTAAAACGGTTGAAGCAGAAGATTCACAATTTCAATCTTTAGGAGAAAAACCAAAATGGTCTAGACCAGAACATAAAATTGAAAAAAATCTAGAAGCTTCTGTAAAAGGAAAATAAAATCTTTTTATATTGAATTCAAAATCAATTAGTTCTGTTTCTGAAACTATTCAAAAACTGGAAAGTTATTGTTCTTACCAAGAACGGTGCCATGCAGAAGTACATGAAAAACTGCGTGGTTTTGATATTTCAATACTAGATAAAGAACGAGTTATTGTTCATTTAATTGATACTAATTTTTTAAATGAGGAACGATTTGCTTCACTTTTCGCAATAAGTAAATTTCATCAAAAGAAATGGGGGAAGATTCGAATCAAAAACGAATTAAAAGCGCGAAGGATTTCCGATTATTTAATCACCAAAGGATTAAAGGAAATTCCAGCAGAAGAATACGAAACAACTTTTGAGTCTTTATCCGAGAAACATTGGGAAACACTTCCAGAAAGAGATTCTTCCAAAAAAAGAAAAAAGTTTTGTGATTATCTTCTCCGTAAAGGTTGGGAAAGTGATAAGATTTATGAAAAGCTAAAGCAATTAGAAAAATCTATTTAGAAAGAAGAATACTCACTGCATTACCTCCAAAACCAACTGCATTTATCAAAACTTTACGAATGTTTTTTCTGGATATTTGCTCTTCAGCAAATGGAACTCCAATAAATTGATTGTGCTGCATCATCAGGATGGCTAATTCTAAATTCAACATTCCTGACGCACCAAAAGTGTGACCAACTTTCCATTTATTGGTAGTAAGCATTGGAGGATTATCTCCAAATACTTTTTGAATCGCTTTTATTTCCGAAGAATCGCCTTTTAAGGTTCCTGGAGCATGCATAACAATGGCATCTACTTTTTCTAGATTGGTGTTTTGCAACGCCATTTTCATGGATTTTTGAAAACAATTGGCTTCGTTTGAAATAGAAATATTATGCTCAATATCATCCGTAGCATAGCCAATTCCTTCTATGTAAGCTAAAGCATTTTCCTGTTCCCCAAGCTCCAAACAGGCTACTGCAGCTGCTTCGCCAAGAACCATAGAGTTTTTAGTTTTATTCAAATCAAATGCTCTGCACGGAAATTCCGATGCATCTTTGGCATATATTTTCAATGCCTGCATTTGTGCAAGAGTAAAAGCCGTTAATGGCGCTTCACTCCCACCTACTAAGAATTTAGTTGCCATTCCGGATTGCAACCAAGCTACAGCATTTAAAATGGCATGCAAAGCGGTGGAACAGGTTATAGAATGGGAAATTTCAGGACCGTTGTTTTTTAAATCGTGGGCAACCCAAGAAGATATATTTCCTAAAGTGGTGGTTGGCGAGGCAAGTGTTGCGGTTCGTCCAGTTTCTAGGAATTCTTGGTGGTGTCTTTCAAATAATTGTGTTGCACCTCTAGAGGAACCTAAATTGATTCCGAAGTCGTCACCTGATTTCCAACCTGCCTTTTGGATTGCTTCGCGAGATACTAAAATAGCTAATAAAACGGTTTCGTCTAATGCTTTGTATTTGGTATCGGATATTCGTAGGGTTTCTAATTCCGTTCTTAATTCCGTTGGAATGGCAGCAATAAATTGACTTTGACCATTGAATTCCTTAGTAGAAATAAGTGTTTTAGTAGAAAGATAATTTTGCCAGATCGTCTCAGGATTGTTTCCTAAAGGGGAAATAGAAGCTAAAGAGGTAATGGCTATTTTTTGTTTCATGGAATTGGAACGCGGATGAAACCGATTTTCAAACGCAGATTTTGACGGATTTATTATCGTTACAAAATTACACTATTTCTAATGCGTTTTCAATAGTTTGATACACTTTTTGTAATTGATTATTGGTCATGATATAGGGTGGTAAAACATAGACGATATTTCCTACTGGCCTAAGAATTACTCCGTTTTCAATAAAGAAATTATAGAGCTTATTTCGAAGGGTGCCGTAATAGCTTTCTTCCGAACTAGTTTCTATTTCTAGTGCAAATATTACTCCGAGTACTCGTGTGGTTTTTACTTTGGGATGGGATTTAATTTTATTTTCAAATTCCAAATGACTTTGGTTTACACGCTTTAGGTTTGCTTGCATTTCGTAAGTTTGTAATAACTCCAAACTTGCTAAAGCAGCTGCACAACCGGTTGGGTTAGCCGTAAATGTATGTCCGTGAAATAAGGCTTTGTTGACATCATCATCGTAAAATCCGTCGTAGATTTCTTGCGTAAAGGTGGTAATTGCCATTGGGATGGTTCCTCCTGTTAAGGCTTTTGACAAGCACATCATATCCGGTTTGTTTACCAAATAATCGGTTGCAAATGTTTTTCCTGTTTTACCAAAGCCAGTCATGACTTCATCGGCAATGGTAAAAACCGAATGAACTTTGCATAACGCAATCATTTTATCTAAAACTTCTGTCGAATACATTACCATTCCGGCAGCTCCTAATACTAAAGGTTCAAAAATAAAGGCGGCATATTCGTTAGTTGCCAATAAGTCTTGTAATATTTGTAATGCTTTTACTTCGTTTCCAGCTGTAGGAATAGGCACTCGAACTACTTCCAAAAGCGATCCTTGAAATGCTTGTGTATAAAAGGAAATTCCGCTGGCCGCCATAGCGCCAAAAGTGTCTCCGTGAAAAGCATCCTCAAATGCGATAATCTTGGTTTTGGTAATTCCTTTATTATAATTAAATTGTAATGCTACTTTTATAGCAACTTCTACAGACGTAGAACCATTATCGGAATAGAATATTTTCTTTTGATTGGAAGGTAAAATTTCCATCAATTTTTCAGATAGCACTACGGCAGGTTCGTGTGTGAATCCACCAAACAAAACGTGTTCTAATGAAGTAAGCTGCTTATAAATTGCATCCGCAATAAACTTATTGGAATGTCCGTACGGATTTACCCACCACGATGCAATGGCATCAATGTATTCTTTGCCATTTTCATCCCACAACAAGGCTCCTTCGCCTTTGGTTATAGCAATGTGAGGTTGGGCGGTTTTATGTTGGGTATAAGGGTGCCAGTTGTATTTAATATCTCTTTGTGATAAGTTCATGCTGAATAAATATTTCGCAAAGATACACAGAGAATAGCACAGAGGCTCACAAAGGTTTTATAAATTTAGTAGATTTTCTCGAAAATCATCAGCATATTGTTGAATTACATTGGTGTCAAAGTAGGGTTCTTCTGCAATTCTTCCAATGAATTTGGCTTTAGTTTTAGCTAATATAATTTCTTCGGTAGCTTTGTTCTCCTCTCCAGAAAATATAATTCCAGCTAAAGGAATATTTCTATTTTTAAAGGCTTCAAAAGTCAATAAGGTATGATTGATGCTGCCTAAATAATGACGGGAAACTAAGATTACTTTGTAGTCTTTTTGAATTAAATCAATAATACAATCGTCGTTGTTTAAAGGAACAAGTACACCACCTGCCGCTTCAATTACGAGATGGTTTTGGGTTTTTGGCTCAATAATTTGCTTTAAATCGATGGTAATTCCATCCAATTTAGCTGCTAAATGCGGACTTGCAGGGGTGTTGAGTTTGTAACTGTTCTCAAATATTTGAGATTTGGGATTTGAGATTTTAGATTTTACTTTATGACTATCCGAATTATCTAAATCTCCAGCTTGAATGGGTTTCCAATAATCAGCTTCTAGTGCTTGGGTTATAATAGCAGATGCAATGGTTTTGCCTACGTCGGTACCGATTCCTGTGATGAATAGTTTCATGTTTTTTTGGCCACGGACAATACGGATAGAACGGATTATCACTGATTTTTTAAATTAATTTTTCTATCGTTGGTATAAATAAGTCTTTTAAACTCTGGTTCTTCACCGAAATTTAATAAAAGTCCAACTTCTATTGGAGTTGCTTTTAAATAATTCATAATTTGAGCAACATGCACATTCATTAGTAATTCAGTTGCTTTCAACTCTACAATTACTTTATCTTCAACTAACAAATCGGAGAAGTATTCTCCAACTAGTTGTTCTTTAAAATAAACTTTAATCTGTTTTTGAGCCTCTACTTTATAGCCTAAAGATTTTAACTCAAAGTACATTGCATTCTGATATACTTTTTCAAGAAACCCCTACCCAAGTTCATTATATACATCATAATAAACTTTCAAAATAATATCTGTAATTGATTTATGTAATAAATTTGCCATATTTAATCTGTGTAAATCAGTAATAATCCGTTTTATCTGTGGCTAAAACACAAAGCTACTCAATAATAGCAATACATTAGAAATTTCTTCATCAGAATTATAGGAATGCAAACAAAACCGCAAACGCTCTTGCCCTTCAGGAACAGTAGGCGATAGTATGGCTTTGACATCGAAGCCCTTTTCTTGTAATTGATTTGCAATAGATTTTACTTTTTCATTGCCTGGAATTATAGCGCATTGAATGGCCGATTTGCTATAAACAAATAGTGGCTTCAAACCGCGTTGCATTTTCTCTTGATTAAAAAATTGAATGTTGCGTTTTAGGTTTTGCATTGCTGCTTTTTCGGCTTCCAAATGCTGGTAGGCAACTAATATTGTAGCAACCGAATGTGGTGACAAACCTGTGGTATATATAAAACTTCGGGCAAAGTTTACTAAATAACTTTTTAATTCTGCGCTGCCTAAAATAGCAGCACCATGACAACCCAATCCCTTGCCAAAGGTCATTATTCTTGCAAATACTTTGTCTTGTAAGTCCAAACTTTGTACTAATCCTTGTCCAGAATCTCCAAAAACGCCTAAGGCATGGGCTTCATCCACCACTAAATTGCAATGGTATTTTTCCGATAATGCTGCTAATTCTTCTAGATTAGGACAATCACCATCCATAGAAAAAACACTTTCGGTAACTAGGTATAGGGTTCTGGGTTCTGGGTTTTGGGTTCTGGGTTCTGGGTTTTGGGTGGTGAGTTTTAAAATTATTCGTTCTAAATCGTCTGGGTTATTATGCTGGAATTTGTATGACTTGGCATTACTCATTGTAATTCCGTCACGGATAGAGGCATGGCACAATTCATCGTACAAAATAACATCCGAGCGTTGTGGTACGGAACTGAAAAACCCAACGTTGGCATCGTAGCCCGAATTGAATATTAAAGCTGTTTCGGCTTGATGAAAATTAGCAATACAATCTTCTGTGATTGTATATAAATTATGGTTGCCCGAAATTAATCTGGATCCAGTAGCACCATTCACTTTTATATTATTTTGCAAAAGATACTCGTGCGTTTCATTGAAAATTTCTTCAGAATGAGCAAAACCTAAATAATCATTGGAAGCAAAATCGATTAAATTTTTTGAAACTGGCAACATCCGTAAGGCATTGTTTTGCTCACGTTGTTGTAGTTTTTGTTTTAATGCTATAGACAATTGTTTCATAATTTGGTTTTATCAATCCATTTGGAGTTGCCTTTTTCTGTAGCATCTAATAAATCTATATTTAATTTATTGGAATACAACAATCCAAAATCAAAAGCAGGTTGGAACTCTTCGAAATTAAAAACATTAAAAGGTTTTTTGCCTTCGCTTACAATTATTTCATTTGAATTCATTTCCCAAAAATAAAAAAAAGCCAAACAATACTGCTTGGCTTTTTAGTTTTATTTTGAAATTGTGTTAGTCGGCTAATACAATTACTTTATTGTCTTTCATTTCAATAGTCCCAGACGCAATTTCCAGGTTGAAGTTTTGATCGTTTACTTTGGTAAATTTATCTTCTACTTCTTTTTGAAATTTAAAACTAGTTGCTGAAATTTTTACAGTTCCTTGTTTTAAAATGGATACTATTGGTGCGTGGTTATTCAATATTTGAAAAGAACCATCTACACCTGGTAAAGAAACCGAAGTTACTTCGCCCTTAAATAATGTAGCTTCTGGTGATACTATTTCTAAAATCATAATTTTTTATAGTTAGAAGATGGAAGTTGGAAGTTGGAAGATGAAGTTTTAACTTCTAGCTTTTGACTTCTGACTCCAAACTCAATTATACTTCGGCTAACATTTTTTCTCCTGCTTCGATAGCGTCTTCAATAGTCCCTTTAAGGTTGAAGGCTGCTTCTGGCAAGTGGTCTAATTCTCCGTCAATGATCATGTTGAATCCTTTAATGGTATCTTTAATATCAACTAAAACCCCTTTCAATCCAGTAAATTGCTCTGCAACGTGGAATGGTTGTGATAAGAATCTTTGAACTCTACGCGCTCTAGATACTGATAATTTATCTTCTTCAGACAACTCTTCCATACCAAGGATAGCGATGATATCTTGAAGTTGTTTGTATTTTTGTAGGATTTCTTTTACTCTTTGTGCACAGTCATAATGCTCATCTCCTAAAATTTGAGGAGTTAAGATTCTAGAAGTAGAATCTAACGGGTCAACCGCTGGATAAATACCTAACTCGGCAATTTTACGAGACAATACTGTAGTTGCATCTAAGTGAGCAAAAGTTGTTGCTGGTGCTGGATCGGTTAAATCATCCGCAGGAACGTAAACCGCTTGTACCGATGTAATAGATCCTTTTTTAGTTGATGTGATACGTTCTTGCATCGCTCCCATTTCGGTTGCTAATGTTGGTTGGTATCCTACCGCAGATGGCATACGACCTAAAAGAGCCGAAACCTCAGAACCTGCTTGTGTAAAACGGAAGATATTATCTACGAAGAAAAGAACGTCTTTTCCTTGGTCAGAACCTGCTCCATCACGGAAATATTCTGCAATAGATAATCCTGATAAAGCCACTCGTGCTCTAGCTCCAGGAGGCTCATTCATTTGTCCGAAAACGAAAGTAGCTTTAGACTCTCTCATTCCTGGTTTGTCTACTTTAGATAAATCCCATCCTCCATTTTCCATAGAGTGCATGAATTCATCCCCGTATTTTATAATTCCTGACTCAAGCATCTCACGAAGTAAGTCATTTCCTTCACGTGTTCTTTCTCCTACTCCTGCGAATACAGAAAGACCACCGTGACCTTTTGCGATATTGTTAATTAACTCTTGAATCAATACTGTTTTACCTACTCCAGCACCACCAAATAATCCAATTTTACCCCCTTTAGAATAAGGCTCAATTAAATCGATTACTTTGATACCCGTGAATAAAACTTCAGAAGAAGTAGATAAATCTTCAAATCTTGGAGCGGCACGGTGAATTGACATTCCGTTTTCTCCAGTTTTTGGTAAATTTCCTAAACCATCAATTGCATCTCCAATTACATTGAACAAACGTCCGTAAACATCTGCACCAATTGGCATTTGAATTGGATTTCCAGTAGAAACTACATCAGTACCTCTGCTTAATCCGTCTGTAGAATCCATAGAGATTGTACGAACCGTGTCTTCACCAATGTGGGATTGTACTTCTAATACTAGTAGAGTACCGTCTTTTTTAGTGATTTCTAATGAATCGTAAATTTTTGGTAATTCAGCGTCTTTAGTGTTGAATACTACATCCACTACTGGCCCGATGATTTGAGAAACTTTTCCTATTGCTTTTGACATTGCTTATGTATTTATTTAATAGCGTATTAGAAATGAAAAAATGATGTCTTTTTTCAGAGTGCAAAGATAATTTTTATAAATAGAAAATCAATAGCAAAAAGAGATTTTTTTGACTTTTTTTTGACTTTTTTTAGGAACATCCTACTTATTATAGAGAAATCTATAGTAAATAAAAAAACCACCTACCGAAGTAGATGGTTTTGAAATTAATTATTTTCTTATATTATAAAGATGCAGGGAAAAGTGATCTGTAATTTCCTAAATTCGGACCTCTTAAATTAGATCCATATGTTGCATTAATAGCTTCTATAAATTTATTAGCAATTAACGCATATCCTTTAGGGCTTGGGTGAACTCCGTCTAGTGAGAAAGCATTACCTGTAACAAAAGCTGAAGTCATAGTATAACCGTTATAAGTAACCCCACCATTAGCCACTTGAGCCATTGTAGCATTAGCATTTACAAATGCCAAGCCTTTGGAAGTTGCCAAAGATTGGATAGTTGCATTATACGCATCGGTTGCTACTTTAACCATTGCAGTTTCCGCTGCTGTTAATGTCGTACTGTCTTGCATAGGATAAGAAACACCAACTGTATTAAAAGGTGATGGTGCTCCTGTTTGCGTTGTTCCAATAACTGACTGCGCTGTTAATAATATGTAATCTCTTGTTGCAGCAACATTACTTGCGTGTTTTGCTCTACCATATAAATTACCAACATAAGCTGCCGTTGGCGCTCCTAATGCAGGAGTAAGCGCTCCTGTAATATAAGTAGATAAATTTGGTAAACTTTCGTCATCAATCAATAGTGGATTTGCCTCTACAGTTGCAGGATTATTATCGTTTGCTACTAGAGTTGCAAATCTATTTGGCTGCCCTAATGCGGTAGTAATTTGATTAATTGCACCAAATAATTGGTTTAATTGTGCAGCACTAGCAGTTGGTAATCCTGGTATAGGGTTGGTTGGAACTGTAGTAAAAAAAGGAACTGAGGTTACATAAGGAATATTAGCAACTACCCCTTTAGCGCCATTAGCTGTTAATCCAGTTAATAATGAATTATAAACCGAAGCAAATACATTTGGATCGGTAATGTCATTTCCTCCATAGGTTGCAGGATTAGAATTTCCAGTTTGGTTTACACCAGTACCTCCAGAAGTTGCATAAGACAAAACATCATTATTTCCTATCCAAAGAGAGAAAAATGTTGGGTTTTGAGCTGTTGCATCACCTAATATAGTTGCTGAAGTTGAAGAAGCAAAACGAACAAAATAAGGATTCGCATAAGTTCCTATTCCTGCTGGATTTCCATAAGTATTAGAAACTAAATGGAAACTTTTAGCTCCCGGAACACCCATATTATTATAAGCTCCAGTTAAGTGCGTAAGTATTTCAGTGCTTGGTGTACCAGAAACAGGTGCTACAGGCGCGTTGGAGTTACCTGTATAATAAAGTCTAGGTCCGCTTGCAATAGTTCCGCCAACTTTAAATCCTCCTACGTTGTCATTCATAAAAGGAGTAGTGAAATTACCACCGCCAATAAGAGCGAATTGTTGTGCTAAAAGTGCAGGGTATGCACCTTTTTGTCCTTCAATAAAAAGTGCTCCATCACTATAACCAGAGGTTAATGAGTTTCCTAAAGCAACATACTTAGAAAAATTAGCACTTCCAGATGTTAATGGTAAGCCATCCGATGAATTTGCATCGGTTGTTACCTCATCATCATTATTACAAGCTACAAAGGTTAATGAAACCAATAATAGCCATTTGAAATTTTTTATCATAATAGTTTTATTATATGTTATTATTGAAAATTATGGGTTGATAGTTAAGGAAGCAAAATATTGTTGTCCGATTAAACCAGCACCTAAAACTTGTTGGTATTCTTTTCCTCCAATATTAGCAGCACCTAATTTAAGCACTGATTTTAATTTAGGAATTGCATAGTTTATTTGAGCATCTACAACTGTAGCTGCATCAATCATTCCATCTGCAAAAGTAGATTGCCACAAGTATCCTGTATTCCATCTTCCACTAACATTGAATCCAAAATTTTTAAACAATTTATCGTTTCCAAAAGATACTTTTACTCTATGTTTTGGTGTATTAAATCCAGCTTCAAAACTTGGGTCTTTAGCTTGATCAAAGTCAAATTGCGCATAATTGTAATTAGCTCCAACTTCATAATTTCCATAAACTTTTCTATTTACTCCTAATCCAAAACCAATAGATTTGATTTCAATATCGGTATTAGTGTAAAGTTGGTAAGCTCTAGTATTTCCTGATGTGATAGCGTGAATTGATTGGTACCCTGTATCTGTTGGACCAGCTGTAATGCTTGGAGAATCTACAGCAGTTCCATAATAAGGAGCAACAACTGTTAAATTACCAAGGAAATCATTGTAAATATTATAATACATATTTACATCAAATGAAATCTTTTTTATTTGACCTCTATATCCTAAATCAAACGCTTTAACCGTTTCTGGTTTTACATAAGTAGCATTTGATTTTCGTAACAATGCCGCAGCAGCAACAGGATTAGACCCAGCTAAAGCAGCAAATGCTTGTACAGAAGATGCTGTATACGAATTAGTATACGCATTTTCACCTGTCATCACTTTTGTTGGACCTCCTGCAAGTGTTTGACCAATTGCTGGAACACCATTAGATACTGGCAATGTTTCTGTAAATCTAGTTAAATTGTCTGGAGCAGAACCAATTAACACTGCACTACCAACATTAAATCCGATGTATTGATCTTGAGTAGATGGGTTACGGAAACCGGTTTGGAAGGAACCTCTAAATGTATGTTCTTTTTGAGATCCTGCAGAATAAACAGCGGAAAGTCTTGGAGAGAAGTTACCATCAAAGTTTTTAGATTTGTCATAACGTACCGAACCTGTTAACTTCAAACGATCTTCCATTAATTTCTTTTGTGCTTGGGTATAAATACCATATTCATTATAGAAAATTGGTCCTTCAGCATCCGTATAAATTCTACCATGAGAGTTCAATTGGTATTGTCTAAAAGAACCTCCCACCTGAATTTCAACTGGTTTAATTAGATCTTTAAAGTTGTAATTTGCATCCGAGTGATAAATCTTAGAATTATCTACTAATTTAGAACCTGTTAGCACATTTGGATCTGCAATTACTTTATTAAAAGCAGCTTTAAATGCATCCGTTCCTGGAATCAATCTTCCAGTATCAGCAACTACTCTTGCAGCAGCATGTGCTTGTTCTGGTGTAGCGCCTCCTAAAGTAGAAGTAACATATTGCCCTGCGTATTGACCAAACCAAGTGGAATCACTTTTCCAAGCTCTATTTACATTAAGCGCTGTAAATAACATGTCGTAAGATTGTCCACCATCTTCAGTAGTTGTATATCCTCTTACAAAGAAGTTTTTACCTTTTACTTCTAATTTATGTTGTTGCATAAAAAAGTCGTTCAAATAATAACGGTTAGCTCCTTGATAAACTGCATTACCAAAACCAAATTTACTTTGCCAGATTAATTCTAATTTTTCATTCCCTAAAGGTCTAAAATGTAAAGAGAAATCAATTTTTGTATTTCTAACTTTATTATCTGTTAGGTCTGTTTCATTATAACCTGTTCTACTCACATTATAATTTGGCAATAAATTAACTGCCGATGCTGGAATTAATCCCAGACCTGCTAAAGTTTGACCAACTCCTTTAATATTAGTAGTTGCTTCATCACCATAAACGTTAAGTCCGTTATAATTATAAAAAGATCTGTCTTTACCAGGATTATTCATGTCTCTATAATCTGTTGCAAACCAATCGGTACCTTTTAAGAAGGTAAAGTTAGCTTTAGCAGCAAAATGACTGTCAAATGCGTGAGCAATTCTCACCCCATAATCAGCGTAATCATTAGTACCTGCTGCTTTTTGCGTTGTTTGACCATATTTTACATAAGCAGAAACTCCTTGACTTGTAAAAGGACTTTTACTATTCATAAATAAGATACCATTAAAGGCGTTAGCTCCGTATAATGCAGATGAAGCACCTGGAAGTAACTCAACACTTTGCACATCAATTTCAGAAACACCAATCATGTTCCCAATAACGAAATTCAATAATGGTGAAGAGTTGTCCATACCGTCTACTAACTGCATGAAACGAGTATTGGCAACTGTAGCAAAACCACGAGTGTTAATGGATTTAAATGACATACTACTAGTATTCATTTGTACCTCTTTAAGATTCTCTAAACCATCATAAAAAGATGGCGATGCAGACTTTTTAATGTCTTTAATTGTCATTCTTTCAATAGTTACTGGAGATTCTTTAACTCTCTCAGGAGTTCTTGAGGCTGAAACTACAATGTCATCTAGTTTAGTGTCTTCGCTTTGTAAAACTACCTCAACCTTTTTTGAAAGAGAAGTAACTTGTACCTTTTGTGTTGCAAAGCCGATGCTTGAAACTTCAATTGTAAATGGAAGTTTAGCAGGTGCTTTTAACGCAAATTTTCCGTTAGCATCCGTAATAGCCCCTAAAGACTCACCGGAAATTTTAATATTAACACCAGGAATTGGTTCGTTTTTAGTGTCTTTTACCGAACCTGAAATTGAAGTTTGCGCAAAGGATATGCTGCAAAAAAACAACGTCAAAATAAAATAATAAATCTTCATTAGGTTTAATTTTTGTTGGTTTAAGTAGCCAAAGTACAAATAATTTTTAAATTACTAAAAAAAGAGGGAGTTATTTTAATAATTATCATTTTTATTGTCTCTATACTACTAATTCGCAGTTTAAATTTTATTAAGTTTTTCTTAACAAAATCGATAAATTTTTAAATTTTATAAGTTTTCACTTACAAAAAATGCAAGAAAATCCAATATAAATAAAAAAAGCGAAACTTAAGTTTCGCTTTAATTAATTTAAATAATATAGTAAGATTTATTCTACCGTTACTGATTTTGCTAAATTTCTTGGTTGATCTACATTACAACCTCGCATTACAGCAATATGATAGGACAATAATTGCAAAGGAATTGTAGTCAATAATGGTGATAAAGCATCAAATGTTTCTGGAATTTCAATAACATGGTCTGCTAATTCTTTTACCTGGCTATCCCCTTTGGTAACAATGGCAATTATTTTCCCGCTTCTAGATTTTATTTCTTGAATATTACTAACCACTTTATCGTAATGTCCTTGTTTAGGAGCAATAACAATAACAGGCATTTTTTCATCTATCAAGGCAATAGGACCGTGCTTCATTTCTGCAGCAGGATAACCTTCTGCGTGAATATAGGAAATTTCTTTAAGTTTTAATGCTCCTTCTAGAGCAACTGGAAAATTATATCCTCTTCCTAAATAAAGACAGTTAGGAGCATCTTTATATATTGCTGCAATTTGTTTAGCAACCTCATTAGTTTCTAAAGCTTCTGCTACTTTTTCTGGAATTAATTCTAGTTCTTGTAAATATCTAAAATAATCCGAAGTAGTAAGGGTTCCTTTTGCTTTTGCCAAACGCAAGGCCATCATTGTTAAAACTGTAATTTGGGTAGTAAATGCTTTAGTAGAAGCTACTCCAATTTCTGGACCTGCATGGGTATAAGCACCTGCATGGGTTTCACGAGAAATAGAAGAACCTACTACATTACACACGCCAAAAACAAAAGCACCTTTTTCTTTAGCTAGTTTTATTGCCGCTAAAGTATCGGCTGTTTCACCCGATTGGGAAATGGCAATAACAATATCTTTATTGGTAATAATTGGATTTCTGTATCTAAATTCAGAAGCGTATTCTACCTCAACTGGTATTCTCGCAAACTCTTCAATAACATATTCTGCTACTAATCCAGCATGCCAAGAAGTTCCACATGCAATAATTAATATTCTATCGGCATTCAAGAATTTTTCAAGGTTGTCTTCTATACCTGCCATCTGGATGATTCCAGTATTAGAATGAAGTCTTCCTCTGTAAGTGTCTTTGATAACATTAGGTTGCTCGTAGATTTCTTTAAGCATGAAGTGGTCGTAACCACCTTTTTCAATTTGCTCTAAGTTCATTTGCAATTCCTGAATATAGGGATCCACCAAGGCATCATCTTTAATTTTTCGGATTTTCAATGGTTTGTTCAAACGAACAATTGCCATTTCTTCATCTTCAAGATAAATAGCATTGGAAGTATATTCAATAAATGGAGTGGCATCGGAAGCAATGAAAAACTCATCTTCTCCAACACCTATTGCTAGTGGGCTACCTAAACGCGCAACTATTATTTCGTCTGGTTTTTTCTTGTCGAATACACAAATTGCATAAGCTCCTACGACTTGGTTCAAAGCAACTTGAACTGCCTTACCTAGTTTTAATTTTTCTTTTTTCTGAACTTCTTCAATAAGATTTACCAAAACCTCAGTATCTGTATCCGAAGAAAAAACGTAACCTCTTTTTATTAACTCTTTTTTTAATGGTTCATAATTTTCAATAATTCCATTATGAACAATACAAAGGTCTCCAGAATTGGATACATGTGGATGGGAATTCACGTCGTTAGGAACTCCATGAGTAGCCCATCGAGTGTGGCCTATCCCTATAGTACCATTTGTTGTAATATCTAAAGAAGACTTTTCTTCAAGATCCGAAACTTTTCCTTTAGTTTTAGAGATTTTTAAATTTTCTCCATCATAAAGCATTAATCCAGCACTATCGTAACCTCTATATTCTAGACGTTTCAATCCTTTTATTACAATGGGATATGCTTCCCGATGTCCTATATATCCAACAATTCCACACATAAGTTTAGGGTTTAATTATTCCGGTTTTGTATAAAATATTTCTAATTTTACTCTTTTATCATAGTCTGGATCCCCAACTGGTATATTACTTCCGTACAATACAGTTCCTAGCGGATTAACCACCGACATTACAGGCGTGTATTTGGATTGCACTGCATTTGCACCGCTTCCGCTAGAAAATGGGGTACTCAAAAAAGCATTGTAAGCATTTCCTATGTTTTCAGTAACAACTAATCCTAATCGAACGTTGGTAGAATCTTTAGCAACTCCTACTCCTCCATATTTTATTAAATTTCTAATATGGTTGGTAATGTTAACTTTATAGGTTGTTCCTTTTTCGCCTATTTTAGCGTTTATGACTTTACTATTTTGATCTAGCAAGATACCGCCGTGAATAAACTTATTGAATTTAGAAATACTTGCTGTTGAAAAATCAACATAATAATCTATTAAAGGTCTTTTATTATTTAAATCGTATAGAAAAATTCTGTTTGGTTCTGGAGCAGATGCCATAGTTGACTTGGCAATGAAAAAAGTTAAATTAGCTTCATTGATTAACCATTTTTGTTGCCCAGGTGCAGGAAATCTTAAATCGTCCAATTCATCGGGAATGTTATTTGGAACGTAGGATTTAACTCCGGTTACTTTGTCATAACGATAATTGTCTACTTGTTTAAATAAATCAATAACTGCCATAGATCCATCGCCACCTTTTAAGAAAAGGTTTCGATCACCCGTTGCTGGATTAGGAGTAACATACCCAGGAAAAGTGTTTTCGTTGTTTAATAAATTCACCGTATTTCCTGAAAGGTTTAATTGCATTGTTTTTCGGATAAGCGTAGCATCTGTAGAAGAAGTCTTATCTTTATAGACAATAGTAATTACTCCACTAGAAAAATTCATCATTGCTAGAGTGCCTTGATTAGGTGAAGAACTAGCGTTTTCAACTTTAAAATAAAGTCCTTTAAAATAATCCTTAAAGATATTGTTGTTGAATAGCTTCCCTGCTGGAGCTTGAAAGATTTTGCTTTTAAAGAAATTAACATCCAAATTTAGGAACATTCCTGGAGCTTTTCTTTCAGCAACATCGGTATAACCAGGAGTAGTTGCATTAATTTTTTTATAAAACTTAATTTGTTTATTGCTAAATACAAATTCGTCATTTTGACTATTATCTGCTGGTAGTGTATGGTCAAAAATATTTTTATTATCATTATTCAATCTAACGCCACCATTGTTGGCATCAAATTCTGATTGTTGATTGGAATAATATTTTTGTTGTTGTTGAAATCCAGTTGTAGGATCTAACGTTAGTAAGAATTTAGTCGATTCATAAACACTCAATTTAATTTTTCCTGAACCTCTAAGCGAATCTAAAGTATAAGAACTATCACCAGTATCGGCATTTGTGCTAACAAAAGTACTAAAATAAGGCACGTACAAGTAAACAGAATCTACAACGATATTGGCTGGTGTATCAATAAAAGTAGGGTTTTCAGAAGCTAATGCCACTTGCGTAACAAAACTAGCTTTAGTTTTTCCAAAAACGGGATTGTTATAATATCCTAATTGATTAATGGTTAAATTATTGGTTTGTACTGGGCCTAAATTTTGGCTGTAAGCAACCACATCTTTATTGGCAACGTCCATTCCAAAATGTTCGTTACCGACAATTCCACTTCCAATTTCGTTAATGTCTTTGTCGCAAGAAACCACAAGTACAATTATAAAAATAGCAATAACTGTTTTAAGAAAAAAATTCAATTTCATGTTTGGTTGTAATTATATTATAACATCTTTTTATAAAAAGAAGTGTAGGCCTCAGCAAACCCCTCTTTCGGTGCGAAAGGTAAAAAAGGTTTTTCTGAAGATTCTATAAATTTTGTTAAACTTGGAGGAAGATTTTCAGAAGCAATAATCACTGCATCCGAATGGCTTATGGATGTTTTTATCAAATTTTCATAATTTGGAATTTCCAAATCAGCAATTGCCTCAGCAGCAATTCCGTCAAACTTAATTTTATTGATCATTTCAACATCTAAATTTCCTTCAAAAGATTGTCCGTAAACCGAAGTGACTATTTTAGTTTCCGAAAATAAGGCTTCATCTTTATAAAAATGTTTCATATAAACCGGCAGCATTGAAGCCATCCAACCATGAACATGAATAATATCAGGAACCCAGTTTAGTTTTTTTACCGTTTCTACTACTCCTTTAGCAAAGAAAATAGCACGTTCATCATTATCGGGATACAAAACCCCATCTTCGTCTGAAAAAGTTGCCTTTCTCTTGAAATATTCATCATTATCAATGAAATATACTTGTATTCTCTCTTTTGGGATAGATGCTACCTTTATTATCAAAGGCATATCTACATCATTTACTACTAAATTCATTCCTGATAAGCGAATAACTTCGTGCAATTGATGTCTTCTTTCATTGATATTTCCATACCTAGGCATAAAAATTCTAATCTGTCCTCCCTGGTCATTAATCATTTTTGGCACGTCATAAGACATTAGAGAAACTTCATTCTCAGCCAGATAAGGCACCACCTCAGATGATACATACAATATCCTCTTGTCTTCCATAAAAACTTTTATTTACTTATTGGCAATAAAAAACATGCAAAACTACAAAAATTTATGCAGATATTTACTAAATTAGTAAGTTTGTACCCTACTTAATCCGAAAGACATGCTCATTTTCAATAACAAAGCAGAATTAAACAAGCACCTACAAAGTATCTCTACCCCAAATTCCAGTATAGGGTTTGTCCCTACCATGGGGGCATTGCACTCAGGGCATTTATCTTTATTAGAAAAATCGGTCCAGAATAATTCTTGTACAGTAATTAGTGTTTTTGTAAATCCAACGCAATTTAACAACCCCGAAGATTTAGAAAAATACCCAAGAACTTTAGAAGATGATGTAGAAAAAACAAAAAAAGTATCCAATTCAATCATTGTATATGCTCCAACGATAGAGGATATTTATGAAGGAAACACAACATCCCAACACTTCGATTTTGATGGTTTGGAAAATCAAATGGAAGGCAAATTTCGCCCCGGTCATTTTGACGGAGTGGGAACAGTAGTAAAACGCCTTTTGGAAATTGTTAAACCTACAAATGCTTATTTTGGCGAGAAAGATTTTCAACAATTACAAATTGTAAAAAAATTAGTTGCTAAAGAAAAAATTCCCGTTACTATTGTTGGATGTCCAATTTATAGAGAATCTAATGGCCTAGCTATGAGCTCTAGAAACGAACGCCTTTCGGCAAAGGAGCGCGAAAATGCTTCCATTATTTTTGAAATATTAAATAAGGCAAAATTGCTTTTTGGCACGGAATCTGCTACAAGCGTCACGGATTTTGTTACGAAAGCCTTTGAAAAACATCCTGATTTTGAATTAGAATATTTTGAAATTGCCGATGAAGACACCCTTTTACCTTGTGTTATCCAAAGCGAAGACAAGAATTACCGTGCCTTTATTGCTGTTTTTGTGAACAAAATAAGATTGATTGATACTATTTCACTAAAATAATTTAACTTTGCCCCATGCAAATTCAAGTTGTAAAATCAAAAATTCATCGCGTTAAAGTAACTGGCGCAGATTTAAACTATATCGGTAGTATCACTATCGACGAAGCTTTAATGGATGCCTCCAACCTAATTGAAGGCGAAAAAGTTTCTATCGTTAATATCAATAATGGCGAACGTTTTGAAACGTATGCCATTAAAGGAGCGCCTAATTCTGGCGAAATCACCCTTAACGGTCCGGCGGCACGAAAAGTGCATGCAGGCGATATTATCATCATTATTTCGTATGCTACTTTAGATTTTGAAGAAGCAAAAACATTCAAACCTTGGCTCGTTTTCCCTAATGAAAACGATAATTCCTTGAAGTAAATTTTGAAAAATCACCTTAGTAAATGGTTGTCAATTATTATTCCTATTGCTTTGGGTGTAGGTATAATTTCGTACCAATTCAATAAATTTACCGAGGCGCAAATAAGCGAAATTGAAGGGTATTTCAAAAACGCCAATTACTACTACGTTGCTTTAGCCGTTTTTATTGGATTTCTAAGCAATGCACTCCGAGCTTTTCGTTGGAAATACATGTTAGACCATTTGGGTTATGAATCTTCTTTTCCAAATAATTTCATGGCGGTTAACATAGGATATTTATTAAATTTAACCGTGCCCAAATCAGGAGAAATCTCTAGGGCTGTTATTGTAAAGAAATACAACAAAATCCCATTTGACAAAGGTTTTGGAACTATAGTTGCGGAACGAATTATTGACATGATTTTCTTGTTGTTTTTCATGTTGTTAGCAGTTGTTTTGCAATTTAAAATTGTAAAAGCTTTTATTTTAGATAAAATTCCGTTGCATTTAATAGCACTTCTTTTGGCGGGGGGAATCCTAAGTTTTATAGTCTTTATTTTAATTTACAAATATTCCAAACTAAAAATTGTAGCTCTTTTTAAAGTAAAATTTTCTGGATTAAAAGAAGGTTTATTGAGCGTGGTACACATGAAAGAAAAGTGGAACTATTTTTTTCAAACTGTACTTATTTGGGGGTCGTATATTCTTACTTATTATGTTGCAACCAAAGTAATACCGGAAACTTCCGCGCTTACTATAGGTGCTATCATTACCTCATTTGTAGTGGGAAGTATTGCCATCGCCTTTACCAATAGCGGCTTTGGGGCTTACCCATTTCTTACTTCTAAAGTCTTGCTTTTTTATGCTATTGCCGAACCTGCTGGAACAGCATTTGGATGGATTATTTGGACTTCACAAATGCTTTTAGTGTTAGTTTTAGGGTTACTATCCTTTTTATTACTTCCTATTTTAAATAGAAAATAATTCTTATCTTGCTAGATTTTAAACTCTTTATTAGACCTTTAATTTCTAATGCAATATGAAAAAAATTATCCTATTATTGGTGGTTGTTTTAAACTTCAACGGATACTCGCAAAAAGTGAAGGACAGCGTTTTATGTAAAAAACAAAAAACTTACAGAGAACTAACCATTTCTCTACCTCCTTCCTATTCTAAAGAGACGAAAAAAACCTACCCTTTACTGTTTTTATTGGATGGCGATTATCTTTTTGATCCTTTCCAAGGCGCAATCAGTTATGGTAATTATTGGGATGATTTACCAGAGGTTATTATCGTTGGTTTAACACAAGGAAACGAACGTAATGACGATTGTACTATTGACGAGACTACAGGTTTGCCAGAAGGAAAAGGTGCTGATTTTTTTGAGTTTATTGGCAGTGAATTAATGCCCTATATCCAAAATAAATACCGAATTTCTCCATTTAAAATAATTGCTGGTCACGATGTCACAGCAAGCTTTATGAATTTATATTTATACAAAGACGCTCCCTTATTTAATGCTTATATTTCGTTAAGCCCAGAACTTGCTTTAGATATGGAAAACCGAATTCCAGAGCGATTGGCTTCTTTTAAGCAAAATATTTTTTACTACCAATCGTCTTCCGATGGGGATATTAAAAAAATGAAAACCAAAATTACCACACTGGATGCAAACATGAAAGCTGTTGTAAATCCTGCTTTGAATTACAAGTACGACGATTTTAAAGAAGCGTCTCATTATTCATTAGTATTATATTCTATTCCAAGTGCCTTGTACCAGTTTTTTGCTTCCTACCAACCTATTTCTACCACTGAATTTCAAGAGAAAATTGTCAAATTAGAATCGGGTTATGTGACTTATTTAAAAAACAAATACGATGTTTTAGAAAAAGCGTTGAGCATTAAAATGAACATCCGAATAAACGATTTCAAAGCTATAGAAGCGGCAATATTAAGAAACAAAGCCTATCCCGAATTGGAACAATTAGCACAACTTTCGCATAAAATGTATCCGAAAACTATGCTTGGCGATTATCAAATGGCAATGTATTATGAAAACACAGGCGATATAAAAAATGCTGCAAAGTACTACCAAAGTGCATTCCAAATGCAAACTATAGGGGACTTAACCAAAGACATGATGTTAGATAAAGCAACGGAACTTCGTGCTCAAATTAAAAAATAATGGCCAAACTTAAAACCTCCTTTTTTTGTCAGAATTGTGGAACCCAATATGCCAAATGGCAAGGGCAATGCAATGCCTGTAAAGAATGGAATACTATTGTTGAAGAAGTAATTCAAAAAGAAGAAAAAACCAGTTGGAAGACCACTTCGGAAGTTAAAAAAGCACCCAAACCACTAAAAATTGCCGAAATAGATTCCTCGCAAGAAGTGCGCATGGATACTTTGGATGGCGAATTAAATAGAGTACTTGGCGGAGGAATAGTTCCTGGGTCTTTAATACTTCTTGGTGGTGAACCTGGAATTGGAAAAAGTACTTTATTGCTTCAAATTTCATTAAAATTACCCTACAAAACTTTATACGTTTCAGGAGAAGAAAGTCAGAAGCAAATAAAAATGCGTGCCGAGAGAATTACTCCCGAAGGCGATAATTGTTACATCCTTACCGAAACTAAAACGCAAAATATCTTTCGACAAATTGAAGAAATGGAACCCGAAATCGTAATTATCGATTCCATTCAAACGCTGCATACCGATTATATTGAATCTACCGCAGGGAGTATTTCTCAAATTAGAGAATGTACTGCAGAGTTGATAAAATTTGCTAAAGAAACCAACGTACCTGTTATTTTAATTGGACACATCACCAAAGACGGAACCATTGCTGGACCAAAAATTTTGGAACACATGGTAGATACCGTTTTGCAATTTGAAGGCGACCGAAATCACGTGTACCGAATTTTACGCAGTTTAAAAAACCGTTTTGGCTCTACTGCCGAATTAGGTATATACGAAATGCTGGGTTCGGGTTTGAGAGAAGTTTCCAATCCTTCCGAAATATTGCTTTCGCACCGCGAAGAAGAACTTTCAGGCACTGCCATTGCTTCTACTTTAGAAGGTATGCGTCCGTTGATGATTGAAATTCAAGCATTAGTTTCTACTGCAGTATATGGAACGCCACAACGAAGCACCACAGGTTATAATGCCAAAAGACTGAACATGCTCTTGGCGGTTTTAGAAAAACGCGCCGGATTTAGATTAGGCACCAAAGACGTTTTCTTAAACGTTACCGGAGGAATTTCAGTAGACGATCCCGCAATAGATTTGGCGGTGGTGGCTTCTATCCTTTCCTCTAATGAAGATATTGCCGTTGGAAAAGACGTTTGTTTTGCTGGCGAAGTAGGCCTTTCAGGAGAAATTCGACCGGTAAATCGTGTGGAACAACGCATCCAAGAAGCCGAAAAATTAGGATTTGCAACCATTTTCGTATCCAAATACAATAAAATAGCCACAAAATTTCCTGGTATAAAAGTAGTTTTGGTATCCAAAATTGAGGAAGTAGTAGAGCATCTATTTGGGTAAATTGAAAAAACGCCTTTTGTAAAAAATACTATCTCTATAAATAATACGTTATTAATTGATTAAGGTAAAACAACAATATGAAAAAATTACTTCTTATCACAGTACTGGTTTCGGCAATTAGTTTTGCTCAAAAACCAATATTCGCTTCCGCAAAAGTAAAAGCCGCTACGGTCTATTTTAATGCTGCCGAGTTGCAACAAACAACATCGGTAAATCTTCCGGTAGGAACGAGCGAAATTGTCATTAAAAATGTAGCCGATTATTTGAATGAAAACACGGTTCAAATTGGCGCACCCAATTCGGTGACGGTTTTGTCGGTGCAGTTCACCCAAAATTACATCTCCGAATATGAAATTGACGAAAGCAATCCGGCTATTAAAAAAGTGCGCGATAGCATTACTATTGTAACCAAAGAAATTGCTAAAATTCAAATTGAGAAAGTATCTAATTCTAAAACTATTGATTTATTAGATAAAAATCAAATGGTTGGTGGTGCTAATACCGGCTTGAATATTGCCGAATTGATGAAGCTGGTAGATTTTTACAAAGCCAAACGTAGCGAGTTGAACAACACCATAACTTTGCTACAAGAAAAAGAAAACAAATACAATTTGCAATTGCAAAATTTGAATACTAAATTAGAAATCAATACCCAAAAAGAAGACAAATCCTCCGACGGAAAATTAATCCTTCAAGTGATGAATGAAGTTGCCGGGAATGTGAATTTTGATATTAATTACATCACTAACAATGCCAATTGGAAACCGTTTTATGACTTGCGTGCCGATAGCGTGAAAGACCCAATCAAGATGATGTATAAAGCACAAGTGACTCAAAACACGGGCATCGATTGGAAAAAAGTGAAATTGACTTTGTCTAGCGGAAATCCAAATCAAAACAATCAAGCACCAATTTTAGGATCTTGGTTTTTGAGATATGGGTATAATAATGTGATAAGAGCGCTTTCAGGTAAAATTGCTGGAGTACAAATAGACGAAGCTGTCGTAACTAGTGTAAACGGTTTGAAAAAAGACAAACAATTCGGATCTATAAATGCTACCGATGTGGAAACCCAACTCAACGTGTCTTTTGATATTGATATTCCATATGATATTTTATCCAATGGAAAAGCCCATTCGGTGGCGTTGAAAGAAATTAAATTGCCTGCTACTTACAAATATTATGCAGCACCACGTGTGGATAAAGAAGCGTTTTTATTGGCGGAAATCAACGATTACTCCAAATACAATTTATTGCCAGGAGAAGCCAATATTATTTTTGAAGGACTGTATGTAGGCAAAACGACTATCAATCCAAATCAAACAACCGATACCTTAAACTTGAGTATGGGAAGAGATAAAAAAATCTCTATCAAAAGAGAAAAAGTCGTGGATAAATCGGGAACAAAATTCTTGTCATCTTATAAAGAGCAAATGTTTACCTACGATTTAACCATTCGAAACAATAAAAAAGAAGATATTGAAATGCTATTGAAAGACCAATATCCATTGAGTTCCGATAATGAAATCACCATTGAATTATTGGAAGATGGCAAAGCAAAAGTAAACACCGAAACTGGAATTCTTACTTGGGAATTGAAATTGGCTCCAAACGAAACTAAGAAAATAAGAATCAGTTATAAAGTGAAGTATCCGAAGGATAAGGTTATTGATAATTTATAATTAACAACTGATAATTAACTCAAAAAAAGAGCGTAAAGATTTAAAACCTTTACGCTCTTTGTGTTTTATCTATTGGAACCTCGCGGAAAATTTACGGCGCCGGATTCGGAATTAACTCTTGAATTTTATTAATTTCTGCTAGAACTTCTGGAGACAAAACCACTTCAAAAGCATCTATATTGGCTTTCAATTGCTCTAAAGAAGTAGCACCGATAATAGTAGAAGTTACAAAACTTTGTTGGTGAACAAATGCTAATGCCATTTGAGCAATCGTCAAATTATTTGCTTCAGCTAAATCATTATATAAACGAGTGGCTTTAACTGCATTTTCGCCAGTATATCTAACGAATTGTGGAAATTTTGCCATTCTATATTCCGGATTAATTCCGTTTAAATATTTACCTGAAAGGGTTCCAAAACCTAGTGGCGAATAAGCTAAAAGACCTACATTTTCACGCATACAAACTTCAGACAAACCAACTTCAAACAAACGATTCAACAACGAATACGGATTTTGAATAGTAGCAATTCTAGGCAAATTATTCTTTTCGCTTTCTTGTAAAAAACGCATTACGCCGTAAGGATTTTCGTTAGAAACCCCGATATTTTTTATTTTTCCTTCTTTTATTAATCCGTCATAAATAGACAGCACTTCGGCAAAATTATCTTGCCAATTGGTATCGATAGCCGTCAAACCACGTTGTCCGAACATGTTCATGATACGTTCTGGCCAGTGCATTTGATACAAATCAATAACATCGGTTTGCAGATATTTCAAACTTAAATGAACCGCATCGTGAATACTTTTTTTAGAGAAATCTAAAGGTTGACGAATATATTCCATACCGCGATTGGGTCCTGCAATTTTGGTAGCAACCACCAACTTCTGTCTTTCGGAAGATCCAATTTTGTGTAACCAAGTCCCAATATGGCGTTCGGTACTTCCCACAATTTGGGCGTTCCCACCTATGGGATACATTTCGGCAGTATCAATAAAATTTATGCCTCGTTCTATAGCGTAATCCAATTGTGCATGGGCTTCGGCTTCACTATTTTGATTACCAAAAGTCATGGTTCCAAGACAAATGGTACTAATTTTTAGATCGGAATTCGGGAGGTTGGTATAGTTCATTTTGTTTTATAACTAATAGTAATTGCAAAAATACATTTTAGAAAAGGATTTCAACTGCTAACATTTGTTAAACAAAATAAAAACTATAAAAAAAGAGCCGATCTATATAGACCGACTCTTTAATTAATCTGTTTTTATTTCCAACCACCACCAAGATTTCGATACACATGAACCGTGGCATTAAGTTGTTCTTTTTTGGTTTCAACCAATTCAAGTTTGGTTTCGAGGGCATCACGTTGTGTCATTAAGACTTCAAAATAATCTACTCTAGCCGATTTAAACAAATCATTAGAAACCTCAATCGATTTATTTAAGGCATCGACTTGTTTTGATTTTAAACTATATCTGTTTTCCAAATTATTAATTTTAGACAACTGAGTGGAAACTTCTAAATAAGCAAATAAAATAGTTTTTTCGTAGTTGTATAATGCTTGAAGTTGGCGTGCATTGGCATTTTTAAACTCTGCTTTAATAGCATTTCGGTTAATCAATGGGGCAGCTAAATCTCCTGCTAAAGAATATAGTAAGGATTCCGGTAACGTAAATAAATACGATGGTTTGAAGGCTTGTAATCCATAGGATGCAGAAATATCCAAAGATGGATAAAACTCGGCGCGGGCAACTTTTACATCTAGTTTAGCAGCAACCAAATCCAATTCTGCTTGTTTAATATCGGGACGATTTACCAATAATTGGGATGGAATTCCAGAAGACACAACAGAAGGTGCTAAACTCAAGAAATTAGTTTTATCTCTTGGAATTTCCTGCGGATAACGACCTAATAAAAAGTTGAGGGTGTTTTCGGTTTCTTTTATTCTTTGCAAAATTTCAAATTCCATACTTTGAGAAGACAATACTTCTGCTTGAAACTTTTGTACTGCCAATTCAGTTGCTCTAGCTGCTTCTTTTTGAACTTTTACAATTTCTAAAGCATTCTTTTGCAAATTGATATTTTGTCTTACAATTTCCAATTGGTTGTCTAACGAAACTAATTCATAATACGAATCGGCAACCTCAGCAACAAGATTGGTTACTACAAAGTTTTTACCTTCAATAGTAGATAAATATCTACTAACTGCGGCTTTCTTAGAGTTGCGTAGTTTTTTCCAAATATCTACTTCCCAATGCGCATAAGCAGCTATAGTATAATCTTGTAACGGATCTGGAAATTCTTTCCCTGGCATAATTTCAGTAGTAGCATCTCCTGCACCTTGACTGGTAAATCTTCCCGCTTTTTCTACTGCAGCGCCAGATTTTACACCAACCATTGGTAATAAAGCACCTTTTCTCACTCGGATATCATTTTTGGCAATTTCAATTTCCTGTAAAGTGATCAACAGCTCTTGATTGTTTTTTAGAGCTGTATCAATTAAATCAGTAAGATTTTTATCCTTATAAAAATTCTTCCAAGGTGTTGCTGCTGTATTGTTTGTATCCTTACTAGTTACATACGTTTCTGGAATTGCAGCGCTAGCTTGTGTTGGAGCAATAGCAGGTGCTTTACAGCTTACCACCGCCAAGCCAATGCTTAGCGGTATAAGATATTTATTTAATTTAAATTTATACATTATGATCAATTTCTTCGGTTAATGGATTTTCTTCTTCGTTTTTTACAAATTTGGTTCGTTCGGAAATTCTACCAAAAATATAGTACAATCCAGGGATTAATACTACTCCGAAAATTGTTCCGATAAGCATTCCTCCAGCAGCAGCAGAACCAATAGTTCTATTCCCTACTTTTCCTGGACCAGATGCAAAAACTAACGGAATTAATCCAGCGATAAATGCAAATGAAGTCATTAAAATTGGGCGGAATCGCGCTGCTGAACCTTCAATTGCAGCTTGAAATACAGAATCGCCTGCTCGATGCCTTTGAACGGCAAACTCTACTATCAGTACGGCATTTTTTCCGAGTAATCCGATGAGCATTACCATAGCGACTTGAGCATAAATATTATTTTCTAACCCACAGATTTTTAGTAATAAAAATGCTCCAAAAATTCCCGCAACTAGTGAAAGAATAACTACAAATGGCAAAATAAAACTTTCATACTGAGCCGCTAGAATTAGATAAACGAATCCTAGACAAATTAGAAAAATGTAAATCGCTTCATTACCACGACCAACCTCATCTTTGGAAATTCCAGCCCAATCAATTCCATAGCCTCTTGGCAATGTTTTTTCGGCAACTTCTTGAACTGCTTTAATAGCCTCACCACTACTATACCCCGAAGCCGATTGCCCACTTATTTCTGAGGCATTGTACATGTTTTGTCTTGTAATTTCTGACAAACCATATACTTTATCCATTTTCATAAAAGCCGAAAAAGGAACCATTTCATCGCGATTGTTTTTTACATAAAGCTTTAAAATATCTTCTGGCAAAGCTCTATATTCTGGAGAAGCTTGCACCATTACCTTATATTGACGACCAAATTTTATGAAACTAATTTCATAATTACTTCCAATAAGAGTAGAAAGAGTGTTGGTTGCATTTTCAATGGTAACTCCTTTTTGTTGCGCAATATCGTTATCGATATTTAGCATATATTGAGGAAAACTGGCACTGTAAAAAGTAAATACCGACGCCAATTCTGGGCGTTTATTGAGTTCTCGTACAAAATCATTACTAACAGTTTCCATTTTTTTATAATCACCCGAACCTGCTTTATCTAGCAAACGCAATTCAAAACCTCCTGCAGCACCATAACCTGGAACAGCTGGTGGTTGGAAAAATTCAAGTGTTGCACCCGGGATGTCTTTGGACTTTTCTTCTAATTCGGCAATAATTTCTTGCGAAGAATGTTTACGTTCGTCCCAACTTTTTAGATTGATAAGACACGTTCCAGAATTGGCTCCAGTTCCTTCTGTTAGAATTTCATAACCTGCTAAAGACGAAACTGATTTAACGCCTTCAATTCCTTCGGCGATTTTTTGCAATCGTTCTGAAATTTGGTTAGTTCGTTCTAATGTGGAACCAGGTGGAGTTTGAATAACGGCATAAAACATACCTTGATCTTCATTAGGAATAAATCCGGAAGGAAGGCTTGCATTTAAAAAGTAAGTCCCTACACAGAAAAAGATAAACATTCCAAAAGTGATAATTCTTTTGTTAACAATTAATCCCAATAGATTTTTGTATTTTCCAGAAACACCGTTGAACCAATTATTAAAACCATCCAAAATTTTATTTAGTGGTGTTTTCTTTCTCGGTTTTCCATGGTTGTTTTTCAACATCATAGCACAAAGTGCTGGAGTAAGCGTCAAGGCAACAACTCCTGAAAGTACAATAGAAGTTGCCATTGTAATTGAGAACTGGCGGTAAAATATTCCAACTGGTCCAGACATAAAAGCAACTGGAATAAACACAGCTGCCATTACAAAAGTAATTGCGATAATAGCGCCGCTTACTTCATGCATTGCTTCCTTAGTAGCCTTCATGGGTGAAAGATGCTTTTCTTCCATTTTAGCATGGACGGCTTCAATAACTACAATAGCATTATCGACAACAATACCTATTGCTAAAACCAATGCAAATAATGTGATAAGATTTAGTGTAATACCAAAATATTGCATGAACATAAAAGTTCCAATAAGAGAAACTGGTACAGCAATAGCTGGTATTAAAGTGGAACGCCAATCCCCTAGAAATAAGAAAACTACTAATCCAACTAATAAAAATGCTTCTACTAAAGTGTGGATTACTTTTTCGATAGAAGCATCCAAAAATTTAGAAACATCATAACTAATTTCATAATCCATCCCTTTTGGAAAAGAAGTCTTTTTGATTTCTGCTAACTTAGCTTTTACGTCTTTAATTACTTGCGTGGCATTACTTCCATAAGATTGTTTTAGAACAATTGCAGCTGATGGTTTTCCGTTTAGATTGGAGTAAATATCATACATCGAACTGCCAAATTCTACTTTAGCAACATCTTTCAATCGCAGAATTTCTCCATCTGGATTAGCTCTCAAGATAATATTTCCGTATTGCTCGTTGGTAGTAAATCGCCCTGGATATTTCAATACATATTCAAATGCTTGTGAACGTTTTCCTGAACTTTCTCCTGTTTTACCAGGCGAAGCCTCTAAACTTTGTTGTGCTAAAGCTTCCATGACTTCATCAGCCGATATTTTATATGCTAACATTCTATCAGGTTTTAACCATATACGCATAGCATATTCTCGATTTCCTAAAATATCGGCAACTCCTACTCCATCAACTCTTTTTAATTCAGAAAGGATATTAATATCGGCATAATTAAAGAGGAATTTTTGGTCTGCTTTAGGATCTGTGCTGTAAAGATTGACATATAAAAGCATGTTGGATTCTTCACGTGTAATTTTCACTCCTTCACGAACTACCAATGGAGGTAGCTTATTAACCACCGAAGCCACACGGTTTTGAACATTTAATGAGGCTTGATTTGGATCGGTTCCTAAATTAAATATAACTTGGATAGTTCCTTCACCATCGTTACCCGCATCGGAAGCGATGTATTTCATTCCGGGAACACCATTAAGGGCTCTTTCCAAAGGAATAATTACAGATTTAATCAATAATTCGTTATTGGCACCAGGGTAAGATACCGTAACATTTACTTTAGGTGGTGATATAGAGGGGAATAACGTTATTGGTAACTGAACAAGAGCCAAGATACCTAATAAGACAATCATCAGCGAAATCACAATGGACAGCACTGGTCTTTGGATAAATTTATTAAACATTAATTTATGATTTAAGGATTTTGACTATTCTGCTTTTAATTTTAAATTAGAAAGGACTACTTCCGGTTTTTGATAATCGTATTTAATTTTATCATCATCCTTGGCTTTTTGCACCCCTTCTAAAATTATTTTGTCAGCAGCAGTAATACCGCTTTCAACCACTAATAAATCGGGCATTTTTCCTGTAATAGTAATTTCTCTAGATTTCACTATCCCGTTTTTATCGACTACAAATACATATAATTTATCTTGAATTTCATAAGTAGCTTTTTGAGGAATTATCAGAGCATTTATTACAGGAACGGTCATTAATACCTTTCCAGTTTCGCCATTTTTTAATAATTTATCTGGATTTGGAAAACTTGCTCTAAAAGCAATATTTCCAGTTTCACTATCAAATTCACTTTCAATAACTTCTACTTTTCCTTGATATTTTAATGGTTTTCCGTTGGCCAAAAGTAAACTTACCGTACTATTTCCTCTTCCTTTGATGTTGCTTTGATATTCCAGATATTCTGGTTCAGAAACGTTAAAATAGGCAAACATTTTACTGTTATCCGAAAGACTAGTTAGTAATTCTCCTTCGTCAATAAGACTCCCTAGTTTCTTTGGGATTCTATCAATAGTTCCTGCAAATGGGGCTCTAATTTCGGTGAAAGATAAATGAAGTTTTGCCAATGCGACTTCGGCCCTAGCCTGCTCTAACTTTGCTTGTGCTATATATTGTTCGCTCTTGGAAACCACATTTTTATCGGCTAAGGTTTTAGCATTTTGCAATTCTATTTCGGCAGCTTTTGCTTCTGCTTGAGCTTTTAGCAATTCTGCTTCATATATTTTGGGCATGATTCTAAACAATAACTGACCAGCATTGACAAATTGCCCTTCGTCTACATAAATATTTTGTAAAAATCCCTTTTCTTGGGCTCTAATCTCAATGTTTCTAACGGAACGAATTTGGGAAACATATTCTTTGGTAAATGAGGTATCAATACTTACGGGATTGGTAACTGTGAATTTACCAGCTTCTTCTTTTTCTTCTTTTTTAGTTGTGCAACTAGCTAGGCACAACAAGGCAGTTAAGCCCATGAACATGACTTTTTTCTTCATGGTGTAAAATGGAATTTAAGCGATTGAATTATTGGAAATTGAGGTATTCCTTTAGATTAAAATTCATCAGTAGCCCAAAAATTAGCAACAATTTTACAAAATAAAGTAAGATTATATATTTTTTAATAAGCAAAAAAAGATTATGCTTTTGGTAACTGATGTATATTATGAATCAAATTCTTAATACTCGTTGAGTAATGTAGATAGGATTTGAATTGCCAGTTATTGGCCGAGAAATTTTATTAAATGTATTGAAGTAATTTAGAAAAAAATGTTGAAAATTAGTAGAATATAGAGTGTTAATCAAACTATATTTTCCAACAAAAAAAGTATTTTCAGAGGAACTGTTGCTATTATCCGTATGAAACTCCTCTTCTAAATCTAAATCCTCAATAACAGTAATACTAAAATCTTCAGTTGTGATTTTGATTTGTCGGTCAACTTTCAGATTTTGATTTGAAAAATAATTATGGTTTTGGTTTGAATTTACAGCAGCAAAATCCTTTCCGCCAAGCAGAAGAAAACTCAAGTACGTTAAAAATGCAACTATTCTCATAATGCGCCAAAATTAGTAAAATTTTGAAAACAAAAAACAACAGGAAAGTTAAGAAAAGTATAAACTAACAAAAACCGATATATTCTGATTTTCTCTTCTATTAATTTAATAAACCAAAAAAAAGACCCTAAGAAAAATCTTAGAGTCTTTGTGAATATCATTAGAAAAAAATTTATAAATCATTCAACATTTTAGAAATTTCATCTAATTTTGGAGTTAAGATGATTTCAATTCGTCGGTTTTTAGCTTTTCCTTCTTGTGTATCGTTGCTCATTAATGGCGCAAATTCACCACGACCAGCAGCGGTAAGATTTTGTTTATTAATTCCTTTATTTTCCGCAAGAATATTTACAATTGCCGTGGCTCTTTTGGTAGATAAATCCCAGTTGTTTTCTATTCCTCCGCCAATATTTCCTAAAATTTTATCGTCATCGGTGTGTCCTTCAATTAATACTGAAATTTCTGGATTGTCACTTAATACTTTTCCTACGGCAACAACAGCAGTCTTACCTTCTGTTCCAACAGCCCAACTTCCTGTTCCAAAAAGCAATTTGTTTTCCATGGAAACGTAAACTTTTCCATTTCTTTGTTCTACCGTCAACCCTTTACCTTCAAAGGCTTTCAAAGATTTCATCAAAGTTTCTTTTAGTTTTTTCATGCTAGCATCTTTAGCTGCTATATACGATTCTAACTCACTTAAACGTTTGGAACTAGCATCCAAATCGGCTTTAAGTTTGTTCAATCTAGCTTGTTCTGCTGCCAATGATTTTTCTTTAGCCTCAAGCTGCGCTAACAATTCGCGGTTTTTATTAATGTTTGCCGTTAAAGCTTCGTTGCTGTCTTTTTCTAAAGCATTATAAGAAGCTTGTAGGGTTTTCAAGCTCTTTTCGGTAGCTGCATAAGTAGCTTGCAACTTTTCATTGTCGGCTTTAAGTTTGTCGTACTCTGCTTTAAGTTTAGTTCCGTCTAATTCCAATTGATTTTTAACCTTCGTTAAATTTTCATTTTCGTCAGCAATCTTTCTATTTTCTTTTTTTAAATCAGCAAATTTATTTTCCAAATCATTGTAAATCTTTTTAGATACACAAGAGGTAGAAAGTGCCAAAACTAATAGTCCTAAGGAAATTTTCTTTATCATTTTATTTAATATTTATGTTAGTATTTGGGGGTATTTTTATTTGTTTTAATCTACTTCCACCATAATAGGGCAGTGGTCGGAGTGTTTCGCTTCTGGTAAAATTACAGCACGACTCATTCGATCTTTTAGATTTTCGCTTACTAAATTGTAATCGATGCGCCATCCTTTATTGTTACCTCTTGCTCCTGCTCTATAACTCCACCAAGAATAATTGTGTGCTTCTTTATTAAAATGCCTAAAACTATCTACAAAACCAGATTTCATAAAACTATCCAACCAGGCGCGTTCTTCAGGCAAAAATCCAGAAACGGTTTTATTTCGAATAGGATCATGAATGTCTATCGGCTCATGGCAAATGTTGTAATCACCACAAATAACGAGATTAGGAGTATCCTTTTTTAAGGTATTAATATAATTTTGAAAGTCGTCCATATATTTAAATTTATGGTCCAATCGATCTATATTTGTTCCCGAAGGCAAGTACAAACTCATCACCGAAAGGTTATCAAAATCGGCACGAAGGTTACGCCCTTCAAAATCCATGTGTTCAATTCCAGTTCCGTAAACTATTTTTTTAGGCTCGGTTTTAGATAAAATGGCTACACCACTATATCCTTTTTTGTTAGCCGAAAAATAATATTGGTATGGATATCCTGCAGCAGTAATATCTTGCGTAGGAATTTGGTCTTCGGTAGCTTTAATTTCTTGTAAACAAATAACATCGGGATTGGCTTGTTGCAACCAATCTAAAAATCCCTTAGCTATAGCAGCTCGAATACCATTAACATTATAAGAAATGATTTTCATATTAAATTTTTGGTTTTTCAAAAGTAAATAAAAACCCCAAAACTAACCGCATTTATCTTAAATTATAATATTTTTTTAACCATTGGTGCAATTGTCGTTTTTTTAAAAATCCGTTACAATAGAATTACTATATTTGTTTCTTGTTCAAAAACCAAAAAACAAGTCAATGGGTTTAGTCACTGCCAAAGAAGTTGCAAAATCAATAAATGCTGAAAAGTATGGAGTTTTAGGCACTTTCGCTGGATGGATATTAATGAAAGTACTTAAAATTTCGACTTTAAATAAAGTATATGATCGAAATAAACATTTAAAAGATGTTGAGTTTCTCAATGCTATACTGCAAGATTTAGAGATTAAATTTGATATTCCGGAAGAAGATTTAAAAAGATTACCGAAAGAAGGTGCTTATATCACTATTTCCAACCATCCGCTTGGTGGAATTGATGGCGTTTTATTGTTAAAATTAATGCTAGAAAAAGAGCCTAATTTTAAAATAATTGCTAATTTTTTATTGCACCGAATTGAGCCTCTTAAAAAATACATAATGCCCGTTAATCCATTTGAAAATCACAAAGATGTTAAATCTAGCGTGATTGGATTAAAGGAAACTTTTCGTCATCTAAGCGATGGCAAACCTCTTGGAATGTTTCCTGCCGGAGAAGTTTCAACTTACAAGGATGGCAAGTTAGTAGTTGATAAACCTTGGGAAGAAGGGGCTATTAAGGTGATTAGAAAAGCGCAAGTTCCTGTGGTACCTATTTATTTTCATGCAAAAAACAGTCGTTTATTTTATTTTCTTTCAAAACTAGACGACACCCTAAGAACTGCCAAGTTACCATCGGAATTGTTCTCTCAAAAAGATAGAGTAATTAAAGTTCGAATAGGAAAAGCCATTTCGGTTGCAGAACAAAATGAATATAAAACGATTGAAGAATATTCAGAGTTTTTAAGAAAGAAAACCTATATGTTGGCCAATTCTTTCAACAAGGAAAGCAAGTTGCTAACCGTTCCAAATTTAAAGCAACCGAAAAGCCCAAAAAAAATTGTAACCCCTGCAAGCCAAGAAGAAATGGTTAACGAGGTTAATAAACTAAGAGATACCGATTGCCGATTGTTGCAAAGTAAAAACTACGAAGTATTTTTTACTAAAGCAGATAAAATTCCGAATATTCTCCACGAAATAGGACGTTTACGAGAAATTACTTTTAGAGAAGTTGGTGAGGGAACTAATGAATCTATTGATTTAGATAAATTTGACTATTATTATTACCATATGTTTTTATGGGATGATGAAGCCAACAAAATAGCTGGTGCCTATAGAATGGGATTAGGCTCGGAAATTTTTCCAAAATACGGAATAGGCGGATTTTACTTGAACGATTTGTTTCGATTTGAAAGTGAATTACATGAGATGATGCAAAACTCTATTGAAATGGGGCGTGCCTTTATCATTAAAGAATACCAACAAAAACCAATGCCTTTGTTCTTGCTTTGGCGTGGAATTATTCACACTACACTTCGCTATCCGGAGCATAAATTCTTGTTGGGTGGTGTAAGTATTAGCAATCAATTTACTGATTTTTCAAAATCGTTGATGATTGAATTTATGAAGTCTAATTATTATGACCCCTATATTGCCCAGTACGTGCATCCTAAAAAGGAGTTTAAAGTAAAACTAAAAGATGCCGATAAAGATTTTATCTTTGATGAGGCAGAAGCCGATTTAAATAAATTTGATAAAATAATTGACGAACTAGAACCAGGCAGTTTACGTCTTCCGGTTTTAATTAAAAAATACATCAAGCAAAATGCTCGCTTGGTAGCTTTTAATGTAGACCCATTATTTAATAATGCTATTGATGGATTAATGTATATCCGAATTGCAGATATTCCGGAAAGCACAATGAAGCCCGTTATGGAAGAATTTCAGGCAGAATTGGAGCGGAAGTTAGGAGAGAAATAGGGTTCTGGGTTTAAAATAATAAAAAAGCTACAAGATTTAAAATTTTGTAGCTTTTTTTATTAGTCTAATTTTTTAACTTGCTCTTGAAATGCTTTCCAATTTTGTTCGGTTAGTGTTTGTTTCTTTTGGAATTTTTTACCATTTAGATAATCTAAAATATATTTTGCTCGTTCTTCCGATTCGGGATGGGTTGCAATCCATACAAATGCATCGGGTATTTCTTGTTTTTGAGCCAATTCATACATGAAATCAGCCATAGGTTCTGGGTTTATATTTGCTTTAAGCAAATACTTAACGCTTTCCATATCGGCTTCTTTTTCAAGAGTTCTATCGTAAGCACTAGAAGAAAGTGTTTTGAAAATTTGCTTTACTATTTCGCCCCCTTTTCCTCCCGTAGTTGCAGAAATTAATACCGATAAACCAACTTCCTTAGAAAGTTTTTTCATGACATGATTGTTTTCAATATGTGCAATTTCGTGCCCTAAAACTCCTTGTACTGCCTCTTGTTTCTTACAATCTAATAACAAACCCGTATAGACAACTAAATGATTGTTGGGCAAAGCAAAAGCATTTACCTCTTCATTTTTTATGATGTGAATTTTCAATGAATCGCGTTCAATACCATTAGCTTTACAGATGGGTAAAATCAAACTATCTAAAGTTTTCACCAATGAATCCTTAGTAATAACTTCTTCTGTTATTTGTATTTGATCCCAAATTAAATCGCCAATTTTATTTTCGGCAGAAGTAGTGTGTTTTTCAATTTCAAAAAAACCAACATAATCTACTTTAGACAATCCAAACCACAATCCGAAAAAGATTACTAAAATTAAAAACCCTTGAAAAATTGTTTTATTTAACATCTGCTCTACAAATTAAGTTAGTTAAATTTCCAAAAAACCATTGTTGCACATGTATCCCTTTTCGGGATTGTACCGCACAATATATAGTGGATATAAATTCTATCACATTAAAGAAAAATGCTGTAATTAAGTAAGCAAAATAACGATTACTTACATGCACATCGCCAAAAACTATAGATATAGTCCACCAAAAACCATAACTGTTCATGCAAAGCAATGCCGCTTGCGAAACTAAAGCTTGGGTACAATGCCAGCGCACAAAATAAGTGCCCTTTCTATTGGCAATAAAGAAAAAGAAAGTCGCAATTAAATTAATAATAGGCAACGGCAAACCCGCTACCAAAGCTACTAAAGACATTAGATAACTATTAGAAGCTTTTTCTGCCTCATGATCTGTGGGTTTATAAGTAAAAGAGGTGTTTTGTATCATAATCCTTTTTTTAAATTCCAAATCCAATTTAATAGTACAAGAACAATCAAAAAAATAGCAAGCCATTTGGTTCTAATAACTGCTTCTGCTTTTTTATAACTTTTAAAGAATGTTTCGTTTTTTGTTATTGTATCCAATACAATCCATAGTGGCAGAACTACCATCAAAATAGCAACAACTATTCCAAAAGGATTCATTTGTAAAGAAGCCATCCAATTATTTTTTAATAGTAATTGAATGGCTCTAGTTGTTCCACAAGAAGGACACGGATAACCCGTGACATTCTTTACCATACAAAGATTTAATGAACTTGTATTAGAACGGTAAGTGTTGAAATAAAGATAACTAAAACCTGTTATACAAGCTACTATAATAAATAGGTATAACTTGTTTTTAGGCATTATTTAGTAAACTGAATTTTGAAAAATTTGCATGTTTTTTTCACGAGTGGCACCTTGAATCATAAACCAATCAATGATTGCCCAGATACCTAAACCACCACAAGTTAATAATTTACCAACACCCATTCCAGTATCTCCAATGTAAAAACGATCGATACCATATGCTCCTCCGAAAATGGAGATGATAAGAGCCGTTGTTGGTTCTTTAAACTGAAGACTATGAACGATACTTGATCTAGAATCGTCTAAACTTAATAATTTTTCTCTTACAGCATTCAAATGATAACTTTCAAAGTACTTTGAATTCATCATCATAAACATGTCGACTTTCTGTGCGTCCATAAATTTTGGTATTGGTTAGTTAATTTTGATTTGAATTTACTAAAATAGAAAAATTATTTATATAAACTAATTATTTTATCTACAATTGTTTGCGCTAATTTTTGATGGCTTTCAAAAGTCCAGCCGGCAATATGTGGCGTAAGTAAAACATTTTCTGCTTCTAATAAATATTGAAAGGCTGCTGGTTTTTCAGAGTCT
>Ga0209134_10000022_pt1 | contig 53716 bp, 55 predicted proteins | sample LauGreSp1BDMLBSN_2_FD_187566 | JGI IMG/M metagenome (GOLD analysis project Ga0209134, IMG submission 187566) | Freshwater lake microbial communities from Lake Michigan, USA - Sp13.BD.MLB.SN (SPAdes) (version 2) | ecosystem: Environmental > Aquatic > Freshwater > Lake | place: Lake Michigan, USA... | reverse complement strand
AGGCATATAGTTGTCAGTCTCCTTCGTAGCGAAACCGAACATCATTCCTTGGTCACCCGCACCTTGCTCTTCTGGGTTCTTGCGATCAACACCTTGGTTGATATCCGCTGATTGCTCGTGAATCGCAGATAAAATACCGCAAGAGTTTGCCTCAAACATATATTCTGACTTCGTATAACCAATCTTGCGAATGACTTCACGAGTGATGGCTTGCACGTCTAAATACGTTGTTGTGTTCACCTCTCCAGCTAAAACTACTTGACCTGTCGTTACAAGTGTTTCGCAAGCTACTTTAGAAGTGGGGTCAAAGGCCATGAAATGGTCAATTAACGCATCAGAGATTTGATCAGCTACTTTATCTGGGTGTCCTTCAGAAACCGATTCAGAGGTGAATAGATAAGCCATGGGCGAATATTATTTGTTTTGAGATTAAAATCAGGGCAAAAATACGATTATTCCAAGGAACCCGCAAGTTCCATTCATTTAATTTTTGACCGGTAAATAGTTTTCAGTGCGGCTCTTACAAAGGGAAAAGTAGGTACGGACCACATCAAGCGAAGGTCTTCCTTCCAGGAGGTTTCTTCTTGTAAAAACTTCAACAGGAGTCTAGGTTTATTGTTGTAAAAAAGGCTTTCAAAGACTTTAGAGCCGGCTATTTTTTGATCGATCAGGACTTGCAGGAAGACTTCATCTAGCCAAATCTTCCAAGGACTAACAGGAATAACAAGTGTGGCAGATGGGCCTTTTTCAAGCGCTGCTACGAGGTCTTTGCAGAATTTTTGGGTTCTGTAAAAGCTATAGCCTGTTGTGGATTTTACGAAGCCACCGCTTGTGCCAATTTTAAGGTGTTTTTCATATAAATTGGCCGGTTTATTCGGATTGTTACGCATGGGGATCACGCCACTTTCTTCTTCCTTTAACAAATAATCATCGGCTGTTAGTCCATAATAAGCGAAAAGATAGGATTTGATTTTGTCTCGGTAATAATCAGGCTCTCGTAAGGTGCCAGAGAAAAAAGTGTATTCAAATAAGGCTTTGCGAGGGCTGGTAGGAAGTACATACATAAACTCACATTCCTTGCCAAAAGCCACACGGAAGTCAAATAAGTGCGCCGCATCCGTTTCGAAGTTATTAAAATTGCATTCGACCACCCAGCCTAAAAAATGTTGCTTAAGGTGTTTGGGATTAGCGTTATCGCAAGGGAATGGGCTAAAACTATCAATGATTTTTTCCGAAGCATAAAAGGTGCCTTCAGAGGTGTTAACACAAGATCCAACTCCTTGGTAGCTGATCGATTCAATTTCAGCCTGCAAGTAGTGGATGTTAGGGTGTTTAGCGAGTTCCGCTTCTATGTACGAAAACCACGCATGACCGTTAATCTTATGATAAGTATACGGCTCGATCGAAATCTTCAATGACGATGGTCTGGCGCTATGGAAATAGAGAGAGTCCCAGGATATTTCGGCTAGAAAATCGAAATCGGTTGAATCCGAGCTCCAATAACAAAAGGTTTGTTCGTTTCGAACGCCCCGATCAATGATCAAGATTCGCTTGTTGCTGAGACTACTTTGGCCCAAATAATAAGCAAAAGATAGACCGGCCATTCCCCCTCCCGCCAGGATGTAATCGTATTCTCGATAGGCTGGGCCGGGTAATTGCATAAACTAGATGTGCTTTTCCGCGTGGTAACTCGAACGAACTAGGGCTCCTGATTCTACGTAAGCAAGCCCACGTTTCAAACCTTCCTCTTTGTACATCGCAAAAGTGTCTGGGTGGATCCACTCGATGACCTCGTGGTGCATTTTCGTGGGTTGTAGGTATTGTCCCAAAGTCAACACATCTAAACCATTCTCCACCAAATCATCCATCGCTTTTAACACTTCGTCTTGGGTTTCGCCTAGACCTAGCATGATGCCTGATTTGTTTCTTTTTCCAAACTCCTTAGTCCGCTTGATTTGCTCTAAACTACGCACATATTTAGCTTGTGGGCGAACGTAACGGTATAAACGTTCCACCGTCTCCATATTATGAGAAACGACTTCTTGTCCGCCTTCGATCATGCGAATCAAGGCATCCCAATTCGCTTTCACGTCAGGAATCAAGGTTTCGATGGTCGTAGCAGGGGTGGTTTCTTTGACTGCGCGAACGGTTTGGTACCAGATTTCTGCTCCTTTATCTTTTAGTTCGTCGCGGTTCACAGAGGTGATTACGGCGTGTTTTACCTGCATTAATTTGATGGCATCAGCCACGCGGCGCGGTTCGTCCTCATCGTATTCGTTTGGACGGCCGGTGGCTACAGCGCAGAAGGTGCAAGAGCGCGTGCAGACATTTCCTAAAATCATGAAAGTCGCGGTGCCCTCGCCCCAACATTCCCCCATATTCGGGCAATTGCCGGACTGGCAAATCGTGTGCAATTTGTATTCATCCACGATTTTGCGGACGTTCGTATATTTTTCGCCGATAGGTAATTTAACGCGTAACCAATCTGGTTTGCGAGAATTAGCGGCAGGACTTACTTGAGGTAATTCAATCATCTTTTTTCTATTTACTTTTTCCAAAGAAAAAGGTCACATAACCCGTCGTATAAACAGAGCGAGGGGTCGTTTGGTTTAAAATTTCAACGGGTTGACTAAAATAGTCAACAATAAAACCTGTTTCTAAGGACAGGTAGTTTTGCTTCAAAGTTTCAAATTTAAACTCTAAAGCTGTTTTTAGGTGCCAGCCTGGAATAAATTTGGCCTCAGATAAGCCAGAAAAGAAACTGCCTTCGCCACTGATAATGGACTTATTATAGCTGTTATCTAGGGCTTTTGCCATAGGTACAGATGTACTCAAAGTTTTACCTCCTGCGTCCGTGTAAACTATATCAACAAAATAGGGTTTTTGAATGCCAATGGTAGGCCCTGTGGCAATTCGGCCATTTAAGCTCGTTCCTCCATCAGACGATTGTTTTAATAATCCCCATTGGCGGCCGTATTCAGGCCTGAAATTAAGTAGGTAATTTAATTTTCCTTCTACATAGGTCTTGCCATTGTAGGAGAAGGGGGAGTCGAATTCGCGGTAATCCTTCGTATTGGTTAAGTCAAAATTCACGAAAGAGCGATTTTTGAAGGTCTTTAAGAAACTAAATCCACCCAAAATACCGGAATTGGTATTCGTATTAACGCCAAATCCCCAAGACGAAGATTGCGCTTGCGATTCTTTTTTCTGGGGTGTTGCTGATTTTCTTTGGCCCATCATGAATAATGGTACCCCTAAAATCACCCACAAGAAAAAAAATCTACGCATTCAAGTATGGTTTAATTTCGTCCACGGAAATGTCCCAATGCGTAGCAGAATAGGGGCAAGCGCCTTTATCAATCACTAACACTTGAGGAGATTGGTGTTCCACTGCGAATTGTTCCGCAATTTGACCTGAAATAGGTCTGTAAGCGATTAAATCCAAATAATAGGCGGGTGTATTTTCAGAATCCCAGGCTCTTTCAAAGCGATTTAAAGCTGTCGATGAGATCGAGCAACGCGTACTGTGTTTGAAAATAACTACCGGTTTCTCCTGTGATGTTTCCACAATTTCTGCCAGTTGTTTCTCGTCTGTCAAGGGTATCCAATTCATATTCACCTGCCTTTTTCGTAATTTTAACAATTCAACACCAAATTTAGTAAAAAATGAGGGTTTGCCTCTATTCTTTTGTCTTGTTTTTATATCGGGGACTGATTCGATTCGCCGCTTTGTTTCAAACCAAAGCAGCGTTGATGAATGAGGGCCAAAATCAGGTTTGGGCCGGGCTCGAGCCACATTTCAAAACGAATGGAAAGCCAGTGGCTTGGTTTCACACCGCTTCGATGGGTGAATTTGAGCAGGGAAGACCGATTATTGAATCCTACAAAAAGGAAAATCCCACGCATTTTATCTTGGTAACTTTCTTCTCACCCTCCGGTTATGAAGTGAGAAAGAACTATGCTGGAGCGGATTATGTGAGTTATTTGCCTTTGGATGGCTACTTCAATAGTGCGCGTTTCTTGGATTTAGTGAAGCCTTCATTGGCGGTGTTTGTGAAGTATGAATTTTGGCATTATTATCTGACAGGATTGAAGAAACGGGGAGTTTCTACGATTTTAGTTTCTGCGATTTTTCGCCCTAATCAAGTATTTTTTACCTGGTATGGTGGTTTTTACCGTCGCTTATTGGATTGTTTTACCCACCTTTTTGTGCAAGACCAGGCTTCCGCCGATTTATTGCAGCGGTCTAATGTGACGGTGGCGGGTGATACGCGATTTGACAGGGTGCTGGATACGCTCCGTAATCCCGTATCCTGGGATTTATTGACATCTTTTTTAGACAATCAAGAGTTTATGGTGGTGGGTTCTGCGTGGCAGGCCGATATGGAGGTGTTGATTCCCTTGATTAACTCGAAGAAATATCCTTTTAAATGGGTTATTGCGCCGCACGAAATTCATCCAGAGGAATTGAAATCTTGGGAAGAACAGATTGAATTGCCGGTAGCTTATTCCCAAGGTCCTGCGCGCGAAAAGGCCGATGTTCTTTTTGTGAATGAGGTCGGTCGCTTAGCAAATCTATACCGAGGGGCTTCTTTTGCTTACATTGGAGGTGCTTTTGGGGATGGTTTGCACAATACCTTGGAGGCGGCGGTCTTTGGACCGACGGTCTTCTTTGGCAATAAAAACTACTTAAAATTTCGGGAGGCTCGTGATTTAATCGAATTGGGATTGGCTTTTCCGGTGGCTTCTACAGAAGAATTAGATCAGGCCATGCGCGTGATATACGATGTGGACGATGTTTTTGTCAATAAACAAGTGCAATCTCGAGCTTTCGTTCAATTACAAGCAGGGGCAACGGAAAGAATCAATCAATTTGTGCGTAATTTAGCAATCGATGGAAGGAAGTAAAGGCTTAATTATGCGTTCAACCGGTTCTTGGTACGAAATTCGTTCCGAGTCAGGTAAGGTATTTAAAGGACGTTTAAAAGGTAAATTTAAGCTAAAAGGACCTAAAACCTCGAATCCTGTCACCGTGGGAGATCGCGTCATTTATGCGGTGGAAGACGAGGCAAACGAGACGGTTGTCATCGAAGAAATCATCCCTCGCACGAATTATATCATCCGAAAATCCGTCCATAAAACGGGCCAAGGTCAATTAATGGCTGCCAATGTGGATCAAGCCATCTTCGTGATGACCTTGAAATCCCCTAAGACTTCTTTGGGGTTTTTAGATCGTTTTTTAGTCACTGCTGAGGCTTTCAGAATCCCTGTCACCATCGTTTTCAATAAGATGGATTTATTGAATGAACAGGAAGAGGATCAAATCTTTGAATACGCCGCCCTCTACCAGGAATTAGGCTATGGCATCCTGTTTACGTCTATTCCGCGCAGCCAAGGCGTCGATGAATTCAAGGCGATGTTTGCCGGAAAGGTGTCGCTTTTAGCAGGCCATTCAGGCGTTGGAAAATCCAGTTTATTGAACTTGGTATCTCCCCATTTGAACATTAAAGTGAAGGAGATTTCTGATTTTGCCCAAAAAGGCGTCCACACCACCACCTATTCCACGATGTGGGAACTGGGGCCAGAGACCTATTTAATCGATAGCCCTGGCATCAATGAATTAGGCGTGATGGAGATCGAGAAAGAAGAATTATCGCATTATTTCCCCGAAATGCGTGCGCTAATAGGCGAATGCAAATTCAACAATTGCCTGCATATTTCGGAACCGTCTTGTGCCATTTTAAAGGCTTTTGAGGCGGGAGATATTGCGCACAGTCGCTATTTGAGTTATTTGAGTATTTTTGAGAACAACGACAACCGTCGCTAAACCTATGGAAAAATCCTATGTATGGGGCATCGATTTAGGGGGAACCAAAATCGAATGTGCCGTATTGTCTGCCGCTGATTTAACGCAAGTCATTGCCCGCGAACGCATCGATACCGAAGCTTCAAAAGGCTACGAACACATCATTTCCCAAGTAGCCCGTTTAGTTTCCCGCGTCTCTGAACAGCTGGGTGTTTCACCTAAGCGAATCGGTTTTGCCACTCCTGGCGTCTTGAATCCAGCTAGCCAAACGATGAAAAACTGCAATACGACCTCCATGAATGGTCGTCCGATGGCAGCTGATTTAACCAAAGCCTTAGGAGTTGAAGTACGTCTCGCAAATGATGCGAATTGCTTTGCGTTAGCAGAAACCCATTTGGGTGCGGTGAAAGACGTGAATCCTAAAGCGGAAGTTGTTTTTGGGATCATTATGGGAACTGGTGTAGGCGGCGGATTAGTCGTACACGGTCAAGTGATTAATGGCTTACACGGCATTGGTGGCGAATGGGGACACAACATTTTGGAGGAAGGCGGCAAGGCGTGCTATTGCGGTAAGTCGGGTTGCGTGGAACACGTTATCTCTGGACCAGCTTTAGAGGAGTTTTATTTTTCTATTTCAGGCCAAAAACTCCGCATGCCACATATCCTTCAAGCTCATCTAGCCGGAACAGATATTCATGCCTCTGCTACGATTGAGCGAATGTTAGAGAATTTCGGCCGTGCCGTTTCGACTTTAATTAACGTATTAGATCCCCAAGTCATCGTCATCGGTGGCGGTGTAGGAAATATCGATTTGCTATATACAGAGGGAATCGAACGAATCAAAAAATACATTTTCAATTCAGGAGAGGTCTTGACACCTATTGTGAAGCCTAAGTTGGGTGATTCGGCAGGGGTTTTTGGTGCGGCGTTGTTGTTCCAGTAAGATCTGCTTGGGAAAACAATTTCAAAATTGGGCTGCGCCATAATTTTCGAAATTGTTTTCCCAAGCAGATCTACAGCAATCAAAACTTGCTCTTTGGTTAACTCAAAAGGTATAATTTCTAAAATCCCTCAACTAAACTACCCTCAGCCAAAAATTCGCTTGCGAAAAGGAGTCGTCCTGCGGACTTGGTCATCGCTTCGCGATTTAGTCGTCCTGCGGACTTGGTCATCGCTTCGCGATTTAGTCGTCCTGCGGACTTGGTCATCGCTTCGCGATTTAGTCGTCCTGCGGACTTGGTCATCGCTTCGCGATTTAGTCGTCCTGCGGACTTAGTCATCGCTTCGCGATTTAGTCGTCCTGCGGACTTGGTCATCGCTTCGCGATTTAGTCGTCCTGCGGACTTAGTCATCGCTTCGCGATTTAGTCGTCCTGCGGACTTGGTCATTCTTTTTGACTCTTTGACTAAAACGAAGTTGACTAAGCTGCGAAGCAGCGACTAAGCCACGAAGTGGCGACCCAGCGACTAAGGCGCAAGGCGCCGACTCGAAAAGCTATACTTTCAAGAATATTTTCTTCTTCCAAAACACCCAACAAATACTCCAGCAAACCAGCACAAAAGCAATTGCATAGGCCAGCGACCCATTGTATTTGCCAAAAATAGGTTCAAATAGATGCCAATACAGCCATTCGCTAGCGGACATATCTTGGATCTGGTAGTTGCCTAATTGAATGGCAATGACTTCTGAAATGCCGTACGCGAGGATAGAATTAGTGCCAAAAACGAGGAAGAAGGTGTTGCCGAAGTGACGTTCTTTAGTCTCCATCCACCAATTTAATAATCCAATCAAGATGAAGTCAATGCCAGCACAAAGTAAAACGAAAGAGCTGGTCCATAACTTTTTATTGATGGGAAAAACTTGGTCCCAGATCAACGCCACTACAATTAAAACGGCGCCCCAGCCCAGCAAACTGAGTAAGGCGGACTTATTTTCTTTGGCCTGATTCTCTAAAAATAAACTGACTTGATAGCCGAAAAGACAAGTAGAAATAGCGGGAAGCGTACTCAAAAGTCCCTCTGGGTCGAAGGCAATAGCGATGCCATTGACCACATTTCCATGGTATAAATGGGAATCTCCGAATAAAAACAAGTCTAGTTTTCTCACTGCATTCGAACTGATATCCATCCAAAGTCCAGCATCGCCAAAGAAATATAAAATACCCCAAAATGAGAGTAATATACCAGCATTTATCCAGGTTAGCCATTTAGACGGCACTTGTAACGTTAAAAATGAAACGGCACAAAAGGACAGGGCAATGCGCGGTAATACATTTAAAAAACGCAACTTTTCAAAAGAGAAATGGGTGAATGGAAAATAGAAAATGAAGTAATTGATCAGAAATAAATACAATGTCCGCTTTAAAATCTTGTTGCGAACGGCAGGCGTCAATTGATAATTAAAAGTCTTGAAAGAGAAGCGCATGGCGACGCCCACCATGAATAAAAAACTAGGAAATACAAGGTCAGTGGGTGTAAAGCCATTCCATTCTGCGTGTAAAAGTGGCGCATAGGTGAATTGCCAGTTGCCAGCGTTATTCACTAGAATCATGCCAGCGAGCGTAATTCCTCGGAGAATGTCGAGCGAAAGAAAGCGTGTTTTCATCGTAATAGTACAGGTTTAACAATAGAGGTTGATTCTGTGGTAAATCTAAAATAATATTTGCCAGAAACGAAAGGGCCAAGGTAAATACTTGACTCGGCCTGTGTTAGCTGAAAGGATTGGACAATTATTCCGGCATTATTCAGTATTTCTACTTGAGCAGAAGGGAATGGGATGGAAAGGTGTACCGCTTCGCCTGGGTTTACAGGGTTAGGGTAGATGCGCAAAGTTGGTTCCTCGGAATTGCCTAAAATCAGTTCGATGGCTTCGCTTGCTTTGGCAAAATCAGGGATGCCAAATCCAAGCAGCATATCTGTTCTAGTAAATTGTGAGCCTGATTTTAGGATGGCCTTTCTGATTTGTTGAGCCGTGTGGGTAGGGAAAGATTGCATTAATCCTGCGGCAAGTCCCGCGATTAGCGGAGCTGAAAAAGAGGTGCCATTAGAGATTCCAATGGTACCATCGGTATTTCCCACCACCGTGTTTGATCCCATACTAACAACATCAGGCTTAATGCGACCGTCAAAACTAGGTCCTGTAGAGCTAAAAGACGATAAACCGCCCAATGCATTGACTGATCCCACGGTTAAAATCGAATCGGCATCTGCTGGTGCGGTGATGTATTTCCATTCATTTGCCCCTTCATTTCCTGCGCTAATGGTGCAAAGAATCCCTTTGCTTGCTGCCCAGGCCGCGGCTTTAGAAACGAGTGTCGATTTGCCATTCATATCTGCGTAGGTGTGGTTATGCAGGGGATTGTCAAAAGTCGAGTAACCTAAAGAAGAGGAAAGGATGTCTGTGCCTAAGCTATCGGCCCATTCTGCGCCTCTTAGCCAATTCGCTTCCTCCACGATTAATTCGTGGCGACTTTCTTCGGTTTGTGCCAAAGCAAAGGAGGCTTTGTAGGCCGTTCCAATTAATTTACCGGGTACATTTCCGGCGATGGTAGAAAGGACGTTTGTGCCGTGGCCACCGCCAGCATATACGGAGGTCAAAGATGGATCAGTGGTAAGCGTAGCGAGGATGCGTTTTTCACTGACAAGATTTTTAAGATAGGGTACGGTATTCGCATTTTTAAATCCGTCATCAAGTAGGGTAATTAGAATCCCATCGCCTAAGATGTTTTTAGCGTGCATTTGATCAATGCCTAATTGCCCATTTTGGGAGAGGGAGTTGCCATAATCTGGGCTAATTGAACTCGATTGCGTTCCGGATTGAATTTGATTAGTTGAGCTGGAGTCCGCTGGAAAATCCCAATAAAGTCCTTTAACGCAGCTTAGAGCAAGTGTTTTCTTTAATTCACTCGGTTTTTGTAGAATCAATGCACCGTTTAGCCATTTTAAGGGAAACAAAATGCGCGCACCTGTAGCTTTTACTTGAGCTAGGTAATCGGGACTTATAGGTAGGTCTTGAAGCGTGATAGCGACGCGGTTTTTGCGACGACGTTCGAGGCTTTTGGAACTTAAAAATGCGCTTGGATTGTTAATGGAATAGGTATTCGAGCCCTTGTCTTTAAAAAGAATCAGGTAGCGGTAAGTCTGAGCTTGCAAGGGAATGCAGGCGCAGCATAGAATGAAAAAGATAAACCGCTGAAACATATAGCAAATTAGTGAATTGTCCTTAATTTTGTCTAATGAAATTCTTTGCCAAAAGCTTCATGTCCTTCTTTCTCGCTGCCTGGATTCTTTTCGGCAGCTTGGGAATTTCATGGACAGAGGCTACTTGCATCTACACAGGGGCGAAGAAAACAACCATTACAAAAGCAGAATCCTGCTGTAAAAAAACAACAGAAGCTCATATTTCAAGGGCAAAATGCTGTTTGTTAGGGAAATACCAGGTAAAGTTTAATTTTGATTTGACGAAAGGGAATACGGCGATAATTTTTGCCTTTACACCCATTTCTGTCTCTTCGTTTTATCAAAATCTTGATTTAAATCATCAGGATCCTGGTTATGTTTCTTATCATTCTAACGCTCCGCCGCTCGCGCAGCAGATTCGCTTAGCTCAATTGCAAACGTATTTGATTTGATTCAGGTTATAGTTTTTTAACTATTTCATTCATCTAAATCAAAATACCATGTACAAAATACTTATATTTTTAAGTTTTGCGACGCTAGCGCAGGCCCAACAACGGGTCATGCAAAAAGATAGTATTGAACGTGAAACGGAATTGAAGGAATTTCGAGTTGTGGCAAATCCTGGCCAAAAAGACGATAACGCCGTCCTCGCCACTGAAATCATGACGATTAAAACCTTGGGGAAAGCGGCTTGCTGCAATCTTTCCGAAAGTTTTGAAACGAATGCCTCCGTTTCCGTTAATTACTCGGACGCAGTGACGGGGTCTAAACAAATTCAGATGCTGGGTTTAGCCGGAACCTATGTGCAAACGAATGTGGAGAATGTTCCCTCTATCCGTGGACTGAAATCCACTTACGGCTTGAATTATTTGCCAGGAACTTGGATAAGGTCGATTGATTTAGCGAAAGGTACCATCTCCGTTGTGAATGGATATGAATCCATGACGGGAGCCATCAATGTGGAACTCGCAAAGCCTGACACCTCTGAAGTATATTATTTAAATACCTACACGAACTCACAGGGACGATTCGAGATCAATCAACAAGGAGCACATCGCTTCAATTCTCGTTTATCTACGGGCATATTTACACACTATTCTCAGCAGGCGGCTCGCTTGGATGGAAATGGGGATGGCTTTTTGGATTTGCCTTTATTTAATTTGATCAATGTCCTCAATCGCTGGAAATATGCGACGGATCGTTGGATGATCCAGTGGGGAGCAAATTACTTGAATGAGGATCGTTTAGGTGGTCAAAAGTCGTTCACGTCTGAAGCGGATCGTTCCCAAATTTATGGTTTTGGAAGTAAGACAGAGCGTTTCGAGACCTTCGCAAAAATAGCTCGATTATTTCCTAACAAGCCTTACCAGGGTTTGGCCCTAATTGTAAGCACAGCTAACCATGCAAATGATTCCTATTTCTCCACTAAGAATTATACAGGACGAGAACAAAGTGTTTATGGCAATTTGATTTTTCAATCCATCATTGGCAACACCAACCATACCTGGAAGACCGGTGCCAGTTTTTTACTAGATTCCTATCAGGAGTCCTATATAGACTCTGCTTATGCTAGAACCGAAATAGTACCAGGAATTTATGGGGAATATACGTGGACGATTCCTACTAAATTAACAGTGGTTTTAGGCCAAAGAGTCGACTTCCATAACCAGTTAGGTACACAATGGGTGCCTCGTTTGCATGTAAAATGGGATGTAGCCCCAGATTGGATCCTTCGTTTGTCTGCCGGAAAGGGGTGGAGACGGGTGAATCCTTTGGCAGAAAACACGGGATTCCTCATCAATAACCGCGCCTTGAAATTAGTCGGGAATCTAAATCCACTGGAGGCTTCATGGAATTATGGGATTACGTTGACTAAGAACATGAACATTGGTTCTCGGAAGGCGAATCTAGTTTTGGATGCATTTAGGACTGATTTTACCCACCAATGGATGGTCGATATGGAGGCGGGCTCGACTTTGCGCATGTATGCGATGCCCGGGGAGTCATTTGCAACCAGTATTCAGGCCGAATTTAATTATAGTCCATTTAAGCGCTTTGAGATGAAAGTGGCCTACCGTTTCCAGGATGTGCAAGCAGATTATTTGCGAATGGATGGAGGATTAATTCGTTTATCAAAGCCCTATCTTAACAAGGATCGCGTATTAGTGAATCTAGCCTATTCGACGCCGTACGACATTTGGAAATACGATATAACCTGGCAATGGAATGGATCAAGACGGATTCCAGACCATAAATTAGCCCATTTACATACAGGTTCCATTCAAGAAGTGAGCTCGCCGCCATTCTCTACCGTTTATGCGCAAGTAACGCGTCAATTTAAAAAGTGGGAATTGTACCTTGGAGTGGAAAATCTTTTTAATTTTACCCAAAAGAATCCCATTTACGTAGCGAAAGATCCATTTGCATTGGGTTTTGATGCTTCGATGGTTTGGGGGCCGATAACCGGCACGATGGTTTATACAGGAATCCGTTTTAAAATCAATTAATATGAAAAAGTACATCTTAGTTTCGACCCTAGTAATGGGTATGTTTGGGGCCTTTGCGTCCACATCTCAAGCCACTCAAAAGGCTACTAAAGAGAGTAAAAAAGAAGAATATGCGTGTCCAATGAAGTGTGAAGGCAAAAAGACCTATTCGAAGAAAGGGAAGTGCCCTGCTTGCACGATGGATTTGAAAGTAGTTAAAAAATAAAACGATGAAAAAGATTCTATTTTTGTTGATTTTGCCGTTTTTGGCAATGGCTGGTCCTAAGGAGACAGTCAAGATTAAAACTTCAGCTATTTGCGAAATGTGCAAAGAGCGTATTGAGAAGAATTTAGCCTTGACGAAAGGCGTGGCTAAGTCTGATTTGAATCTAGACGACAAGGTGATCACCGTGGAATACGATGCGGCGAAAATCGATGCCGCTGGCATTAGAAAAGTGATCTCGGAAACGGGATACGATGCTGATGAGGTAAAGGCGATAGCAAAAGACTATGCTAAGTTGCCGAATTGCTGTAAGAAGAAAGATTAGATTAGAAAGAGGAGAGTATAGAGCATAGATGAACATTTTATCTCTTCTCTATACTCTATACTCTATAATCTCTACTCTATTTTTTCATACTCAGCGCAATCCTCTTCCTTACCTCATCCACCTCCGTCACTCGGACTTGCACTTTTTGGGCCACTTTCACCACTTCATTCGGGTCTTTCACAAACTTGTCAGCAAGTTGGCTAACGTGAACTAATCCGTCTTGGTGAACGCCGATATCGACAAAGGCGCCAAAATTCGTAATATTCGTCACAATTCCCGGAAGCATCATTCCTACCCGAAGATCTTTAATCGAATTTACGCCCTCCGTGAATTCGAAGGCTTCGAATTGCTCGCGAGGATCGCGTCCTGGCTTTGCTAATTCCTCCATGATATCGGTTAATGTAGGCATACCTACTTCCGCATTCACGTATTGACTCAAGCGAATTTGCTTGCGTAAGGATTCGTTCGCCAATAGATCAGAAACCTTGCAGTTCAAATCTTTCGCCATCTTTTCTACGATTTCGTAGCGTTCGGGGTGCACAGCGCTGGCGTCCAACGGGTTTTTCGCGTTGCGAATGCGCAAGAAAGCGGCGGCTTGTTCGAAAGCTTTTTCGCCTAAACGCGTGACCTTTTTCAAGTCAGAGCGTTTTAAGAATGGGCCGTTTTTGGTGCGGTAATCGATGATGTTTTGGGCTAATTGAGGTCCTAGGCCAGAAACGTAGGATAGAATCTGTTTAGAGGCCGTGTTTAATTCCACGCCTACCGAGTTCACGCACGAGATTACGGTATCGTCGAGGGAGGCTTGTAATTTCTTTTGGTCTACATCGTGCTGGTATTGTCCCACACCGATGGATTTAGGATCGATCTTTACCAGTTCTGCCAAAGGATCCATCAAACGTCTACCGATCGAAACGGCTCCGCGAACCGTTACATCCTTGTCTGGGAATTCGTCACGCGCCGCTTCAGATGCAGAATAGATGGACGCTCCACTTTCGTTTACCATGATGATGGTAATCCCTTCAAGCTTAAGTCCACGTACAAAGGATTCGGTCTCACGACCAGCTGTCCCGTTCCCGATGGCAATCGCTTGCACTTTGTATTGTTTGACCCAGGCTTGGATGGTGTGAGCTGCTTCTGCAGCTTGTCCAGGTCCGGTGTGCGGATAAACCGCGGTATTGTCTAAAAGCGTTCCTTGTTCATCCAGGCAAACGACTTTGCAGCCTGTTCTGAAGCCGGGATCGAGGGCTAAGACACGTTTTTGGCCTAATGGTGCCGCTAATAACAGTTGTCTGATATTTTCTGCGAATACGCGAATGGCTTCTTCGTCTGCGCGTTTCTTCGCCTCAGCTCGCATTTCGGTTTCCATCGCTGGCATTAGCAAGCGCTTATAGCCATCTTGGATAGCTAATCCCACTTGTTTCGCGCAGGCATTGTTTCCGGTTAAGAACCGGCGCTCTAATCTATTTAATACGTCCTCGTCTGGACCTGTTAAGTTCAAGTTTAGGATCCCCTCGTTTTCGCCTCTGAATAAGGCCAAAACCCGGTGAGACGGCGCTTGAGCCAAGGATTCAGACCAGTCGAAATAATCTTTGTATTTAATGCCCTCCTCTTTTTTGCCTTTCGCAACCGTGGATTTAACAGTCGTTTTGCGCGTAAACAGATTTCTCGCTTCTTCTCTCGCTTCTGCCGTTTCCATCATCTCTTCCGCTAAAATATCCCGAGCGCCTGCAAGTGCTTCCTCTACGTTGTCTAAGTATTCAGCCGCTAAGACCTCTGGGTCTTTTAGGCCTTGTAAGCGGATTTGGTTTGCGAGCTCTTGTAAGCCTTTTTCTCGGGCCGCCATCGCGCGTGTTTTGCGCTTGGGTTTGTAGGGAAGGTAGATGTCTTCTAATTTGGCCAAAGTCTCAGCCCCTCTAACTGCCTTCTCCAGTTCTGGCGTCAATTTATCTAGTTCCTGTAGCGACTTCAAGATGGCTTCTCGTCGCTTTTCTAATTCTACGTATTGGTCCCGTAAATCACGAATTGCCGCTACCTGTACTTCGTCTAAACTTCCGGTGGCCTCCTTGCGGTAACGGGAAATAAAGGGAATCGTGGCGCCTTCGTCCAATAGGGCGATGGTTTTACGAACTTGGTTTTCGGAAATTTGTAGAGTGGTGGATATTTTGTGGTACATGGTAGTAGAGTAGAGATAGGAGAGTAGAGAGTATAGATAGGAGTTATAGAGTAGAGATGTTCATATTTATCTCTACTCTATACTCTATGCTCTCTTATCTAACTTTCCGGAAATTCATTATAAAAATACCCCGCGAACTTCCAGATTTCCTGGATTTCAGAGCCCAAAATCGGGTAAGGGTCGTAGGTCTTGTTCGTAGAGTTCAGGATCAAGACTTTGCGTTCTGCGAGGTGGTTGATGACCTGCTTTAACACGACGCCGTCCTCGCGGGTCACGACGATGCAGATGGTGCCGTCCTTGATTTGGGTCCAGTCTTCCACGTATTCTGCGAAGACTAATGAGCCCGGTTGTAGGGGCAGCATCGATTCGCCTTTGATGGGGAAAACGCGGTATTTCTTGTCTTTAGGTAGGAAAGGCACTTGGAACGTAGGGAGGTCGCGGACGAAGTCGAGGTCGTCGTAGGAGGCGGTGTATCCTGCCAAAGCTTTGACCGGTACCATCTCGATATTCTCTTCATTGTTCGCATCGACCGTCGTAGCTAAAATTCGTAGCTTAGGTTTGTTCGACAGGCCGGGGATTCTTTTGGACAAATCCTCCTTCAATAATTCATCCACTTCAACCTTAAAAAACTCCGCTAGGGAGATCAAATCCGCATATTTAGGCTCCGCTCTTCCGGACTCATACGAGCCCAAAGTCGGCTTCTTAATATTCAGTAATTCCGCCAGTTTTTCCTGCGAAGTTTTCTCCGACATCTTGCTGCGTAAAAAACGTAAATTCTGACTAAAAAAAGTGCTCATGCGATTTGCTTATTAAAGGAAAATGAATAAAATTCGTATCTAAAATTTCTTCGTATACTTTTCGAAGTTACGAAAGGTATTCAAAATACCCAAATATCTACCAATTTTATGCAGGAGCGCGCGATTGTGCACATGGATTTAGACAGTTTCTTTGTCTCGGTAGAGCGACTCCGAGATACACGACTCGTGGGCCAGCCGGTCATTGTGGGCGGCGGTTCGGATCGAGGCGTGGTGGCGGCGTGTAGTTATGAGACGCGGGCTTTTGGGGTGCGTTCTGCGATGCCCATGAAGATGGCGCTAAAATTGTGTCCAGATGCGATTGTGTTAAGGGGTGATTACGAGGCGTATGTGCAGCATTCGGAGATGGTGACCTCGCTGATTATGGAGCGGGCGCCTTTAGTGGAGAAAGCCTCGATTGATGAGTTTTATTTGGATATGACGGGGATGGAGCGCTTTTTTGGCTCCTATGCTTTTGCCCAGGATCTGCGGGATCGGATTAAAAAGCAGATTGGGTTGCAGATGTCGTTTGGTTTGTCGGTGAATAAGACGGTTTCCAAAGTCGCGACGAATCACGTCAAGCCCGCCGGGGAGTACCAGGTGCTAGCCGGTCAGGAGAAAGCCTTTTTAGCGCCGATGACGGTGAACAAGATCCCGATGATCGGTGCCGTCACGGCCCAAACCCTGCGTAATATGGGCATCGTCCACGTAGGAACGCTTAGTCAAATGCCACAGCGGGTATTAGAGCGAACCTTTGGGAAGTCGGGGACGATGCTTTGGGAAAGAGCTAATGGCATTGATTTACGTCCCGTGGTGCCTTATTCCGAGCAGAAGTCCTTGTCTAAAGAGATAACGTTTGAGCAGGATAGCACGGATGTAATTTTATTACGGCGGATTCTGGGTTCGCTGACCGAGCAGCTGAGCTATGATTTGCGCAAGCTGGGGCAATGTACGTCCTGTATTACGGTGAAGGTGCGTTACTCGAATTTTGACACCCATACCCGTCAAATCAGTATCCCCGCTTCCGCTAGCGACCACCGCCTGATTCCGGCGGTCTACGAATTGTTCGAGAAGCTGTATGACCGCAGGCTGTTGATTCGGCTGATCGGGGTGCGTTTCTCCAAACTGTTACAAGGGCAGGAGCAATTGAATCTGTTTGACGACGGGGCGAAGCTCGTGCCGCTGTATCAGGCGATGGATTCCCTGAAGAACCGCTACGGCGAGTTTTCCATCTTGCGTGCGAGCGGATTGATGGGGAGTGCCGAACGGAGGAATCGACTGCCTGCTGCTGTAGTATCTGCTGGGGCGACACTCGCTACTTTACCCGCTGGTGCGTCACACGCAAAAAACGACGAATAGATGTATTTGAACTGCCATTCCTACTACAGCTTGCGCTATGGTACGCTTTCGCCTGAGCAATTGGTTCAGGAGGCGAAGGCGCGCGGCATTACGTCGTTAGCCTTAACGGATATCCACCGGAGTTCTGGCGTCTTTGATTTCGTGCAGGCGTGTCAGCAGGAGGGGATTAAGCCGGTGGTGGGGATGGAGTTCGAGGCGGGTTATGTGTGTTTAGCGCGGAATGAACACGGTTTTTTACAGATTAATGATTTTGCGACGAAGTATTTAGTGTCCAAAGAGCCCTGGCCAGAGCGACCTCCTGTTTCAGACGATGTGTGGACGATTTATCCGCTAGCCATGCGGAAAAAGATTAAGACGCTGGCTGGTCCGCGGGAGCGCTGGGGCGTGCGGGCGAGTGACCGGAATTTGCTTTGGAAAGAAAAAGACCTGCGTGATTTTGTCTGGTGTCAGCCGTTTACCTTTCTGGATCAGCGTGGATTTTCGATGCACCGATTGCTGCGCGCGATCGATTTGAATACTTTATTGAGCAAACTTTCGTCCAAAGACCAGGCGCAGGCAGACGAACGTTTCTATACTCCTGCTGAAATAGCGGCTTCTTGTGCGGATTATCCGCAGCTATTAGCGGAGGCGGATCAGATTCTAGCCGATTGTAGTTTTAGCTTTGATTTTAAAAAGCCGAAGAATCGTTCGCTGTTTAGTTCTTCCAAAGAAGATGATTTAGCCCTCCTCACCAAGCTAGCTTACGAGGGTTTGCGGTATCGCTATCCGCGCGGGGATCGCGAGGCGAAGGCGCGGGTGGAAAAGGAATTGAAGATTATTCACGAGCTGGATTTCAATGCCTATTTCCTGATCACCTGGGACATTATTCGCTATGCGCGTTCTAGGGGCTATTTTCACGTGGGGCGCGGCTCCGGGGCTAATTCCATCGTGGCCTATTGCATCGGGATTACGGACGTGGATCCGGTCGAATTAGACCTCTATTTCGAGCGTTTCATCAACAAACACCGGACGAGTCCGCCGGATTTTGACATAGATTTCTCCTGGGATGAGCGGGATGACATCATCGATTACATCTTTAAGCGCTATGGGGCGAAGCATGTGTGTCTGCTAGCGACCTATGTCACGTTTCGGGATAAGTCGATTTACCGGGAATTGGCGAAGGTTTTTGGTCTTCCCAAAGCCGAGATAGACGCCTGGCTCGATCCCGCCACCGCCATGCGGGAGGTGACTTCCGAAATACAGGCGCTGATCGTCAAGTACGGCCAGCTCTTGCTCGACTTCCCTAATTACCTCAGCATTCACGCGGGCGGCATCCTGATTTCGGATGCCCCCTTATCCGCTTACACGGCCTTGGAGGGAATGCCCAAAGGTTTCCCCATCTGCCAGTTCGATATGTACGTGGCGGAGGAGATTGGATTTGCGAAGTTTGATATTTTGTCCCAAAGAGGCCTCGGCCACATCAAAGAGTCCGTCGACATCATCCGAGCAAACCGAGGAGTTGATGTAGACGTCCACCGACTCCAAGACTTTATGAAAGACGAAGGCGTACGCAAACAGCTGATGCGCCACGAGACGATGGGTTGTTTCTACATCGAATCGCCCGCGATGCGTTCGCTCTTAAAGAAGCTACGTTGCCAAGATTACATTACCCTAGTCGCCGCTTCCTCTATTATTCGCCCCGGCGTCGCCTCGTCCGGGATGATGAAGGCCTACATCGAGCGTTTCCATGCCCCGGATTCCTACGAACCCGTGCATCCGCTGATGGGGGAGCTGATGAAGGAAACTTATGGCGTGATGGTCTACCAAGAAGATGTGATCAAGGTGGCTCACTATTTTGCCGGACTGACCTTAGCGGAGGCCGATGTACTGCGCCGCGGGATGTCGGGTAAATACCGTTCTAGAGCCGAATTTGACCGCATCAGGCAGGCTTTTTTCGAGAATTGTGCTGCCAAAGGCTATCCAGAAGCCGTTTCACGCGAGGTGTGGAGGCAGATGGAAAGCTTTTCGGGCTATTCCTTTTCGAAGGCGCACTCCGCTTCTTTTGCCGTAGAAAGCTATCAAAGTCTCTATCTGAAGACCTATTACCCGCTCGAATTTATGGTGGCGGTGATTAATAATTTTGGAGGATTCTACCGAACCGAATTTTATGTGCACGAGGCTCGGCGCTGTGGGGCGGAGGTGGAGGCACCGGAGATCAATGAGAGCGACTACCTAACCAGAATCGAAGGCAAGCGAATTTATTTGGGCTGGGTGCACATTAAAGGTCTGGAGAAGCGGGTCATCCAAGAAATACTCGAGGCGCGGAGGCAGTCTGGGCCTTTCCGTTCTTGGGAGGATTTCGTGCACCGCGTGTCCATCGGGCTAGAGCAATCGATTCTGTTGATTCGCATAGGCGCCTTTCGTAACCTTGGTCAGGCCAAAAAGCCCCTATTATGGGAGGCGCACGCCCGTTTCCAAGGCAAAGTCTCTACGGTGGTATCGATGGAGATGTTTGAGGAGCTTTCCCCTGACATCGGCGTTTTGCCACCGCTTATCCACGAACCCGAGGAGGATGCTTTCGACCAATGGGAAATTCTCGGTTTTCCTCTCTGTTCGCCCTTTTTGTTGCTTGAGGAATTGCCAGAGACTTTATTGAATGCAGATTTAGTATTGCCCAAAGGCGATATCATCGGCTACCTCGTCACCTTAAAGTCCACCCGAACGAAACAGGGCGAACGAATGTATTTTGGCTACTTTGTGGACCTCCAAGGCGAGTTCTTTGATACGGTCCATTTCCCCTCCGACCTAAAGAACTATTCTTTCCGGGGCAGTGGAATTTATTGGATGCAGGGCGTGTCGATGGACGATTTTGGCCATAGAACCCTGCGCGTGCAACAATTGCGGAAGTTAGCGTGGCGGGTAGATCCGCGGTACGTCTAAAGCATAGAGCATAAAGCACAAAGAATAAAGAAGATTAGAGATAAGAGAGTATAGAGAGGAGAGGATGGTAAATGGTAAGTGGTGAATGGTAAATGTTTACTCCGGACTATCGACTAGTGACTCCCGACTAGCGACTATCGACTAAGTCCGTAGGACGACTAAACGACGCAGTCGTGACTGAATCGCGCAGCGATGACTGCCGCTTGCGGCGCGTAAACCTTTTTCCCTTATCTTGCGTTATGCTATAAATAATAATCACATGAAAAAGATGCTAGGATTAGTACTTTTGTTCGTAAGCCTGCAGGCTTGTGGACAAGAGCCCAAACAAACGCCTAAACAAACGATAGCAACTACAGCAACAAAGACGATGGAAAATTTGCCTAAGACGGAAGCCGAATGGAAGGCTAAATTGACAGAAGACGAGTATTATATTTTACGCCAAAAAGGTACCGAACGTCCCTATACTGGCAAATTCTTGATGCACACCGAGAAGGGAATGTATACTTGCAGAGGCTGCGGAGCCCCTCTTTTTAGCTCTGATTCTAAATTCGATTCACATTGCGGCTGGCCTAGTTTTGACAAGGAAGTGAAAGCAGGTGTGATCAAAGAAACCGTAGACAATACCTTAGGCATGCGCCGCACAGAAATTACCTGTGCAAAATGCGGAGGCCATTTAGGCCACGTGTTTGACGACGGTCCTACGGATACAGGATTGCGCTATTGCGTGAATTCGGTGTCGATAGGGTTTGAAGCGGTAAAGAAATAGAGTAGAGATAGGAGAGTATAGAGAAGAGATGGTGAATGGTAAAGTGTAAATGTTTACTCTGTGCTCTCTACTCTATAATCTATACTCTCCACTGCCTACTGACCACTGTCCACTGACAACTGTTAACTATGTCCCCCATCATCCCCTATTTCCAGTCTATTTACCCTCTGAGCGCAGCTTCTCAAGAGGCATTGGCAGGTATTTGCCGGGAGATTCGTATTGCTAAAAACCAGGATTTGCAATCCATCGGCCAAACCTGCAAGACCCTTTATTTTTTGAAAAAGGGAATGGCTCGTATTTATTATATCAAAGACGGAACGGATGTGACAGAGGGCTTTTATGGAGAATTCAACTTGATTGCGCGGGCTGAAAGCCTTTTTGCGGGTAAGCCTAGTCAAAAAGGCATACAGGTTTTGGAGGATTCGGAGCTTTGGTCCATTGATACGTCCGCTTTAACTTCGCTGTACGAGGAGCACCGTGATATAGAACGCTTGTTCTCAAAATTGTTTGAAAAGGCCTATGTGGAGACTATACAACGGATAGAAAATTTGCAGTTTCATGCGGCAGAGGAACGCTATCACTTATTGGAGAAAGAGCAGCCTGAGGTATTAAAGAGGGCTCCATTGAAATTTATTGCTTCTTATCTGGGAATCACACAGGTAAGTTTGAGTCGCATTCGCGCGAAGAAATCCTAATTTAACATTTGTTAAGTGCTTTTGGCGTTCATCTGAGCACCTTTGTGTCTAAATTTTACGCAAATGGAAGTTCGGTTCGGATTGAAAGAGAATTGGCAGCAGTTCAGTTTGTTGGTTTTAGTGAATGCCTTTGTGGGCGGGATGGTCGGCCTTGAACGTTCCATTTTGTCTCAATTAGCGGCGCAAGAATTTTCTATTGCCTCTCATTCAGCCATCTTTTCCTTTATCGTCGTTTTTGGTATTGTCAAAGCCTTAACAAATTACTTCGCTGGTCATTTTGCGAATACATTGGGCCGTAGACGTTTGTTGATTTACGGTTGGCTTTTTGCGATTCCCATTCCGTTCTTGTTGATGTGGGCGCCTACTTGGAATTGGATTGTGGCTGCTAACGTACTTTTGGGAATTAATCAGGGCCTCGCTTGGTCTAGTACCGTGACTATGAAAATCGATCTAGTGGGGGATAAGCAGCGGGGTTTAGCCATGGGAATTAATGAATTCGCGGGTTATTTATCTGTCGGTTTAGTGGCGCTTTTAACGGCCTGGATAGCGAATACATACGGAATTAGGCCTTATCCCTTTTATATCGGGATAGTATTTGTGTTTTTGGGCTTGTTGATTTCTTGGATTTGGGTGAAAGATACTCGGTCATTTGTCCAAAAAGCGGCCCAAGAAAGTTCCCTCCCTTTACTTAAAAATCCGTTTTGGGATACTTCTTTATTGCATCGAAATTTAGGAGCTATCTCTCAAGCAGGTCTTGTCAATAATCTGAACGATGGGATGATATGGGGGCTATTTCCCCTGTTATTAGCTACTAAAGGTTTTGATTTAGGCCAAATAGGGATGATTACGGCCATCTATCCCCTGGTTTGGGGCCTAGCGCAATTAGGGACAGGACGTTTATCTGATTTTATTTGCCAAAAAGATTTATTATTTATCGGCATGCTTCTCCAAGCCTTTGCCATATTAGGTCTTATTTGGGCTCAAACATTCGCCGCTTTTGCCATCCTATCCTTTGTGATAGGCGTAGGAACAGCGGTTGTCTATCCGACTTTTTTAGCATCCATTGCAGAAAACACACACCCAGCTGATCGAGCCGCTAGTTTAGGCACTTTTCGCCTGTGGCGCGATTTAGGCTATGCTTTTGGTGCTATTTTAACAGGTGTTTTAGCGGACTATTTCGAACTAGAAGTGAGTGTAATCGTCATTGGATTATTGACGTTGGGTTCCGCGGGGGTGATTAAGTGGAGAATGATGTGTTAATGATGATTCTTTTTTAAAATTGTGCTGCGCAATAATTTTCAAAAAAGAATCATCATTAACACCTGAATAGGGAGGGAAGATGGTAAGTTGTGAATGGTAAATGTTTCCGTCGCAATGATTAGAGAGATTTATCTAATTCTTCTTTCCCAATCAATCCCACGCTAGACCACGTCTTAACGCCATTCTTGTACATTTCTAGGTAGGGGATAGCTTCGATTTTCTTGGATTTTGCTAGCTCTTGGTTTTCGTCTACATCGATTTCTATTAGTTCTACTTTGCCGTTTTGAGCTTTAATCCATTCCTTTAAGATAGGGCTTAATTGCTTGCAAGGGCCACACCAAGTAGCATTGTAATCGATGATGACCATCGGTTTGCCTTTGATTTTTTTGGCAAAAGTAGCTTCTGTTAAACCGGCAGAACCTGCTTGTTTCGCTTCGCCAGTAGCGATGGGAAGATTAGCTGATTGCCAAGCTAACATACCTCCTGTTAAATTGACGATAGATTTGAATCCCATTTCTTGTAGCATTCCTGCGGCTGAAGCAGATCTTGCACCTGAAAGGCAGTAGACGAAAACAGTTTTGTCTTTATCTAAGCCTGAGGCAATTTGTTGGAAAGTCGCTGAGCTAACATCTGCGTTAAGTGCACCTTCGATGTGGCCTCCTTGGAATTCACCGGCCGTTCTGACATCTAAAATCTGAGCCTTTGATTCAGCTGTTAATGCTGTTTGGAATTCAGTCGCACCTAGGTCTTGTTGTCCCTCTTTTGGCCCACAAGAAAATAATAATCCAAGGATTAGTAATGAATATAATACGTTTCTCATTTTGAATGTTGTTTAATGATACCTTCCAAAGTACTCGCAGGAATTACCCCTGATTGACGCCAAACCGACTTACCATCCTTAAATAGGATCATCGTAGGTACGGAACGGATTTGGAATTTATCTGCTAAGGTACGATTCTTGTCGACATCGATTTTAATGATTTTGGCAGAATTACCAATTTTAGCCTTTAATTGTTCTAAAATAGGTTTTAATTGCTTGCATGGGCCGCACCATTCAGCTGAAAAATCAACTAAAACGGGTTCTGGCGATTTCAATAGGTCTGCGAATTTGCTCATAATTTGTTAGTTTCTAGTAATCAGTAGTCAGTCGCTGCGCGATTTAGTCACGACTGCGTCGTTTAGTCATCGCTGTGCGATTTAGTCACGACTGCGTCGTTTAGTCATCGCTGTGCGATTTAGTCACGACTGCGTCGTTTAGTCATCGCTGTGCGATTTAGTCACGACTGCGTCGTTTAGTCATCGCTGTGCGATTTAGTCACGACTGCGTCGTTTAGTCATCGCTGCGCGATTTAGTCACGACTGCGTCGTTTAGTCATCGCTGTGCGATTTAGTCGATAGTCCGGAGGGAATGAGTCCGAGGGAAACATTTATCATTAACCATTTGCCATTTACCATTCACAACCATCTCTTCTCTCTACTCTATTATCTCTTATCTTAAATTAGTCCACGGTCCTCCATTGTACACCTGCGTATAACCGGCAGCTTGCAACTGGCGGCGAGCCATTCCACTACGGCTTCCTGAGCGGCAACAAGTAATGATAACCTGATCTTTCTTTAATTTGTTCATATTAGAACCTAAAGTTTGCAAAGGTAAATTGATGGCGCCTTTGATGTGCCCATCTTTAAATTCTGCGGGAGTGCGAACATCGACTAATGTCGCACCATCCGCTAAAAGTGACTTGAAGTCAACCTTTGGACCAAAGCCAAATAAATTTTTAATTAAACCAATCATTATTTTTTCTGTTTAGTAATACAAATTTACGGTGAACCCTAGGCCTAATTCGTGATATTGGTCACCACCTAAAATAGTTTGAGTCTTGGGACTTAAGTCACGATTTAATTGAAGTTATCAGGGTAATTTTGCATATTGAATTTGGTAAACATTGGTCAAATTCTACATTTGAGTATCATACAAAAGTATTATTTTGGTTTAGAGGACATAGGAATAGAAAGGGCTTTTAGTTCTTTCTATTTTCTTTTATAAATGTAGAGTGGTCAAGGACCAAGAAAATTTGACTTCAATCACACCTTATTAAATCTATACTGATGAACAAAGACTTAATATTAAGAGAAAATTTAGCCATTCAGCGTACGATTATGGCTAATCAAACTACATTTTTATCTTTTATTCGAACCTCCATGTATTTTCTGGTAGCTGGCTTAAGTGTTCAAAATATTGTTCAATTTAACACGATTGGATGGGCGATTTACCTATTTTATTGGATGTCAATTTTAGGGCTTTTTATAGGGGTGTTAAATTATTTTAGTCAAAAAAAACGAATAAAGGAAGCTAAGAAGATGGTGGGAAATGCGGCCAAAGCCTATGTTTTATAGTTTTTGACCCACCAATTGTACAACCTCTGCTAAACCCTGGTGAAGTGGACCTTCGTTTAATGTCCGTTGCTTCTCTTCGTTTACTAGAATTTGTAATCCAGGGAATTCGGCAGCAATAGTTGCAGTAGAAAATAACCATTCTGCGTTTTTAGGTCCTCCTGAACTTAAACCGAGTTGGCGCTGGTTAAATCCTTCTAAAATAAGTAAGCCGCCAGGTTTAAGCCACGAAACGCATTGCTTGTAAAAGTGTAATCGAGTCTCCAAGGGCAGATGGAAATAGGTTAAGGCAATGACGTCAAAAGATTCCAAAGGGAATTTTACCAGCGCGGCATCTGCCACTTTATAGTGGATCCGTGTTTTTTCGGCTGAGGCTAATTTTTCCGCTTTTGCTTTCCCTTGTTCACTTAGGTCAAAGGCGTGGACTTCCCATCCTTTTTTGGCAGCAAAAACGGCATCTCGTCCCTCTCCAGCACCTGGAAATAAAATGCGGCTCGCGGGTAGGGGTGTGATTTGCTCTTTCATAAAATCATTTGGATTTATTCCATATTGGTATTCGTCCGCTTGATAACGCTCGTTCCACATTGCTTTCATTTGTAAAATTTGTAGTTTAGTAAAAAAAAATAATCATGAAAAAAACCTTACTGTTAACCTTATTTGTTGCTTTCATTTCTTTTGCAGCTAATGCTCAAACACACAAAGTGGTTGTGCAATTAAATACCTCGGATACCTTAGTTTGGCACGGAGCATTGAAAAATATTTCAAATCTTCAAACAGCACTAGGGCCTACTACGCAAATTGAATTAGTCGCTCATGGTTCTGGTATTGGTATCTTAATCGATGGCAAAACAACTCAAAAATCCAGAATTGCAGAATTAGCTGCGTCAGGCGTTTTGTTCAAAGCCTGTGAAAATACCATTCGCGAACGTAAAATTGATCGCTCTACTATTTTAACACAAGCGGGCACTGTTCCCTCTGGTGTAGCTGAAGTAGTCCTTAAGCAGGAGGCCGGCTGGGCCTATCTCAAATATTAAATGGAAAGGCCGCCCTAACAGCGGCCTTTTTTCTTACATCTTTCCGGGTAGGATTTGATTCCAATACAAATAGGGGAGTAGGTATTTCTTCATTTGGTACATAGACCAGCGCTCTTTTGATTGATCCATCGGGAATGTTTCCATTGGGGTATTGTTATAATCGAATTCGGCCAAAACTAATTTATCATATCCTGTAATAATAGGACAAGAGGAATAACCATCATAGGAGGCTGACATCGATTTGCCCTTCATTACAGCCAGTAAATTGCTCACTAAAACGGGCGCTTGCTTACGAATAGCTGCTCCAGTTCTAGAAACGGGTAATGCAGCAGCATCTCCGCAAGCGAAAATATTTTTGAATGTAGCGTGTTGTAGGGTGTGTTTTTCTACATCGATCCAGCCGGCAGCATTTGCTAAAGGACTCTTTTTAATGAAGTCCGGTGCCGATTGTGGTGGGGTTACGTGAATCATATCGTATTCAACCCAGTATTCTTGGCCCTTATTCGCTTCGCCTATTCCCACAAATTTCGCTTTTTTATTAGGTCCATCAATCTCGTCTAACTTCACAAAGAATTGTGTATGTATACCGTATCGAGCAATAACGTTTTTTAAGGTGTTTTCATATTTTTCTACGCCAAAAACGCGCGTACCTCCACTCCAAAATTCCACCTGGCTATCAATGCCCTGTTTTTTGAAATAATCAGCAGCTAAGTACATAATCTTTTGAGGAGCACCACCGCACTTAATGGGGGTGTGTGGATTGGTGAAAATTGCCTTGTCGCCTCTAGTCTTCTGAATACATTCCCAGGTGTAAGGGGCTGTTTCGAAACTATAATTAGAGCAAACCCCATTTTTGCCTAGATTTTCTTTTAAGCCTTTTATCTCCCCCCAATTCAATTGGATCCCAGGAGCTGCCACTAAATAATCATAACCTACATCGGTTCCATCAGCTAGGGTAACCTTGTTCTCTTCTGGTTTAAAGCCCGAAACCATCTGTTGAATCCACGTGGTTCCGGCAGGGATGACCGATGCTTCATCGCGTTCTGTGTCTTGAATATTGAATTCTCCACCACCTACTAAGGTCCAAGCGGGTTGGTAATAATGTTTCTTTGCGCCATCGATGATGGCGATGTCTAAAGATGAATCTTTACGTAATAGTTGCGAGGCGATTGAAATACCGGCATTTCCTCCGCCAACGATGACAATATGGTGATGTGTTTTCATGGTTAACAGTCTAAGTTTATTCAAAAATAGCTCCTATTTTCTTGCTAAAAAGTGATAAAAGTCACATGTCTGTTTTCGTGAGTAATATCACGCTTAGGCAGTAAGAGGCACCCTACCTTTGAGAAAAATATAAATAATCTCATATGAAAAAGGTCCTATCGTTCGTTGCTGTTCTTGTCTTTTTAAGTAGTTGTGAAAAAGGAGGTCCTCTAGGGGATGATCAAGGCAATTTGTCTCAAAGTTTGTCCGCCATTCAAGCTACAGTCTCTAGTTTGCCTGTAGAACCAGTAGACTCGGCTGAAAAGCAGCGTGTTTTGTTTATTCGAGAGGAGGAAAAGTTAGCCTACGATGTCTATCAAGCGATGTTTGATAAATATGGGGTTAAGATTTTTCAAAACATCCCCAATAGCGAATTGAGCCACATGGAGGCGATGTTAACGATTATAACTAAATACCAATTAGTCGATCCTATGGATAAAAATCCACGCGGCGTTTTTGCTAATGCAGATCTTCAATCACTTTATAATGCGCTAGTAAGCCAAGGAAATGGGAGCATATTAGCGGCCTATCAAGTGGGGGCAAAAATTGAGGAATTGGATATTTTTGATTTGAATAAATCCATTGCAGTAACTAATAATCAAGATGTTAAATTAGTGTATGATTTTTTAAACAAAGGTAGCCGCAACCACTTACGTTCTTTTTTCAAGAATCTGACAAATGCGGGAGGCACTTACACCCCTGTTTTTATTACCAAAGCCGAATTTGACGCAATCGTGACAACGCCTACTGAAAAAATGTAATCATTTATCGTAATAGTGACAAAAGTCACAGCGTTTATGCGGTTTTATCTAGTCTTTTGTACGTTAATAGCTTTAAATATAGTACCTCTATGTCTAATACAAGTTCAAATTCAACTCAGCCAAGCTTATTGCAAGTATTCCTATATGCCTTATTAATTGCCCTGTTTGGTCTTTTGGGGTATTTAGGGTTCTCCCATGTTAGTTCAGCTAGTGATGCCACTGATTCTACTCAAGTTTATGTGGAGCCAGATTCTAACTTTACTCATCTTTGGAAGGCACCATCGGATTGGCGAATGATGTATCTAAGGCCAGAGGAGAAAGCACTAGTGGAATATGGTAAAGAGTTAATTGCCCATACATCTGATTATGTAGGGCCAAAGGGTTCTGTTAAGGCTATTTCCAATGGGATGAATTGCCAAAACTGCCACTTGAATGCAGGTACGCAACCTTGGGGAAATAATTATTTCGCGGTACAATCAACCTATCCTAAATTCAGAGCTCGTTCAGGGGCCATTGAAGATCAAGTGAAGCGCGTGAATGATTGTTTTGAACGTAGTTTAAATGGGCAGGCATTGCCGGCTGAAAGCAAGGAGATGCGCGCGATTTTGGCCTATATTAAATGGCTAGGCACGGATGTGAAGAAAGGCAAGTCACCTAAAGGATCAGGGATTTTTAAATTAAAAGGTTTGAAACGTGCCATTGATCCAGCTAAAGGTGCGGAAGTTTACGCAGCTAAATGCCAGTCCTGTCATCAGGCAGATGGCAGTGGCGTGCTGGCTGAAAATGGGAAGTCGTATTCTTATCCACCACTTTGGGGACCTCATAGTTATAATCATGGCGCTGGGCTTTACCGGATGTCGAATTTTGCTGGGTATGTGAAATACAACATGCCTTTAGGAGCGAATTACGAGAAACCTCAATTATCCGATGAGGAAGCTTGGGATTTAGCAGCTTATGTGAATTCTATGCCGCGTCCTGGTAAAGATTTAAGTAAGGATTGGCCGGATATCTCAGGAAAGCCTTTTGACCATCCTTTTGGCCCTTATGCTGATCCATTTACGGAGGAGCAACATAAATATGGCCCATATAAGCCGATTAAAGAATGGATTGCGAAACACAAGAAGTCTAAAAAATAAACCGAATGAACTCTAGAAGAAAATTTTTACAAGGCGGAATACTGACGAGTGTGGCGGCGTTAACGCCTGTAGGTTTACAAGCTAAAAATGCTGAGAATACTACTTTATCAACAAAATCAATCGCTGGATCTGGTCAAATAACAATTCTCCAAACCACGGATGTGCACTGTCAATTGCATGCGCACGATGAATTGTTTTGGGAGAATAAGGAGTTGACCTTTCGCAAGGCTGGAGGATATCCTCATATGGCCACCGCTTTACAGAAATTAAAGGAGAAAAATCCTCAGAATACCATCACGCTCGACACGGGAGACATGTTCCAAGGAAGTATGCTCTCTGTGAAAACAACGGGGCAGGCATTCGTTCCTTTGTTAAATGCGATGAATTATGATCTGTACTTACCGGGAAACTGGGAGGTTGTTTATTATAAAAAGAATATGCAGAAATTATTGGGTGGTTTATTAGCTCCCAAAATCTGCGCGAACATGTACCACGATTTAGGTGATGGAAAGAAAGGGGAACTGATCTTTCAACCCTACCAAATCATGCACCGCATGGGGATAAAGATCGGCTTTTTGGGGTACACAGATCCTTTAGTTCCTTTGCGTCAATCCCCTTTGTATTCAAAAGGAATTATTTATACCAAACCAGAGGATAATCTGAAGGAATACGTGTCGCTATTGCGTGAGCAAGAGCAATGTGACTTTGTGATTATCTTATCGCACTTGGGTTTATCTCAGCAAATTGCTTTGGGCAATAATCCTGATTGCCAAGGAGTAGACTATATTTTTGGGGCAGATACGCATGAAAGGGTTCGTAAACCGATTCAAGCGGAATACACGAAGATTGTGGAGCCAGGTGCCTTCGGGTCGTTTATTGGCAAACTGGACATTCAAGTAAAGGATGGTAAAGTCCTAGGTTCTACCTATGAATTAGTGGAAGTCGATCCGATCAAATACCCGGCAGATCCAGCGATCAAAACACTAGTTCAAGACTTAGAAAAGCCATACAAGGAAGAAATTAATAAAGTATTGGGCTATAGCACAGTTCCTCTTTACCGCAACTTTGTCGTAGAGAATACCATCGATACGATGATTGTAGATGCCTTAAAATGGAAAGTTAATGCAGATGTTGTTCTATCCAACGGATTCCGTTTTTGTCCTCCACGCGTACCTGGAAAGGATGGTAAAGTAGCCATTACGGAGGGTTATTTATATGATATGTTACCGGTGGATAGTACCATCCGAACAGCGAAAGCTTCGGGCCAACAGATTTTAGATTGGTTAGAAAAAGAGATGCAAAATGTGTTTGCTCAGGATGCTTCCAAACGTTTTGGTGGCTGGCTTATCCGTTTTAAAGGAATGCAAGTCGAATTCAAAGCTTTTGAGCGAGTAGGACATCGTGTTCAAAAAGTGACCATTGCGGGCGCTGAATTAGATAAAAACCGGCTGTATACCTTGTGCGCTTGTGAGCGTGATGGCGATCCGGAAGATATGTTATGCCGCATGAAAGGGGTAAAAGAGGCGACTAATACGGCCTATACTTTACACTCGATGATGAAGGAGTACTTAGCAAAATTCTCTCCAGTGACACCTATTTTACGTCACGATGCGAAGATATTAGACGGGCCACAAGATTTGTTGAGTCAAGTGACTGGGGTGGATTATACGTTTAGATAGGAGAGTATAGATTATAGAGTAGAGATAGGGTGTTGATTAGGTTCGGCATCCTATTTTTGTGTTTAAGGGACATAAAAAAAGCTAGCATGCAGTTTGTGCTGATGCTAGCTTTTGAATTTGAATGAAGTATCTCTACTCTCTACTCTATAATCTCTACTCTCGTATCTCCTAATGCGGCAATTGATCTCTAAACTTGCCATATACCCAAGTTCCCGCCGTTGCACTAAGAATAACGACTAGAATGACGATGGCACCTGAACCTACTTGTGCGAAAAGAGGACCTGGGCAAGCTCCAGTTAAAGCCCATCCTAGACCAAAAGTTAAGCCACCTATGATTTGGCCCTTATTAAACTTCTTGTCCGTAAAAGTAATTTCCTCTCCGTGAATGGTTTTAACCTTGAATTTCTTGATTAAAAATACTGAAATGGCTCCTACCACTACAGCCGTTCCAATCACCCCGTACATGTGGAAGCTTTGAAGGCGGAACATTTCTTGAATTCTGAACCAAGAGATGATTTCTGCTTTAATGAATACAATGCCAAAAATAACGCCAACTAAGCTATATTTTAAGTTATAGTACCAAGGGTGCTTTAATTCCGATTCATTTACACACATGGTGTCTAATGAACGTACTTCAAAATCAGCTGGATTTGTGTGTTGATTTGTCTTATTTTCCATGGGTATTATAAGTGTAAGATGAAGGGTAAAATGAAATTAGCCATAATAAAACCACCTATCATAAAGCAGATGGTAGCCACTAATGAGGGCCACTGTAAGTCAGATAGACCCATAATCGCATGTCCAGAAGTACATCCGCCTGCGTAACGCGCACCGAATCCAACTAGAAATCCGCCGCCTACCATCATAACTAGGCCACGAACAGTAAATAAGGATTCAAAAGAAAATAATTGGGCAGGTACCATGCCTGAGTAGTCTGTAATGCCATAGCTCGCTAATTCCTGTGCTAAATCTGGATGTACGATAACAGCCTCCCCAGATCCTAAGTATAGTGTTGAAATTATACCACCCACTAAGATTCCTCCCACAAAGAAGAAATTCCAGGTTTCTTTTCTCCAATCATACTTGAAAAAAGGGATGTTACTGGGTAAACATACGGCACAGGCGTGGCGTAGATTTGCGGAGATTCCAAAGTGCTTGTTACCTAAAATCAATAAGGCCGGAACGATAAGTCCGATAATAATTCCTGCCGTGTACCAAGGCCAGGGTTGGGTAATTGTTTCCATTGTAAGGGTATTTAATTGTTAGTAATCAGTAATAAATAAGAGTATAGATAGGAGAGCATAGAGTAGAGAGTGAACTAGTTAAATCTCTACTCTATACTCTTTAATCTCCTCTCTTCAATGTTCTAAATCCAGCCATCGTCCCCGTTACAAAATAAGCTAAAACGGCGAAATAAATAATGCTATTCAGGGGCTTACTGGTAATGGGGCAGGTGCCCGTAACACAACCAATTTCTTTCCAGTAGAAATATCCGGCAATTCCGCCCAAAAGTCCACCCAAGATCTGCCAACTCTTATTTTGAAAGAACTTCTTCATAATCAACGTCATCTGAATGAGTGGTTTTAGTGCGAGAGGTAGGTACACCACAACCTTGTGCGCCACAGCCTAGATTGAATAAGGCCATGCCTACAAGTACGGTGCCCATGATGCCAATCAGTACATCTGATGTACGAATAGCTTCAACAAGCGCATATCCACCTATAACTAGGCGGATAATGCGCATGAAACCCCAATTTTGTGTTAGGCTAGCTAGCATATTAGTTTTGGTAAATTAACATATCCTGTAATCCTCCGCCATTATATACTTCAGAAAGACCTGCTTGCTTTAACAAGTTCATCGCCATACCTGAACGATTACCGCTTCTGCAGTAAACGACAATGGGGCCGTTCATTGCTTTGAATTCATCTAATCGTAAGGGAATAATACCCAGAGGAATATTGATCGCGCCTTCATAGTGGCCACCAGCAAATTCACCTGTTTCTCTGACATCAACAACCGTAGTTGCTGGATTTGATAATAAATCTTCCATGATTATAAAAGGGTTGAAGGACATACATAATCAGACACTTGGAACTTACCTGACTCCTTGATCGCCTTGAAGCCACCATTAATATCAATTAAGTTATCGTATCCACGTGCTCTTAGGGTAGAGTTGAAAATCATCGAACGGTAACCACCTGCGCAGTGCACAAAGTAAGTCTTGTTTTTGTCGATTTTCAACATGCTATCATTGATGAAATCTAAGGGAGCATTTTCTACATCAATCACGTGCTCAGATAAATATTCTGAATTCTTACGAACGTCGATGATTTCACCTTCGCCTGCTTGTACACGTTTGAATGCTTCAGCTGGTTCGATAGATTCGATTTGGTCAAACTCCTTACCTGCAGCTTTCCAAGACGCAAATCCACCCTTTAGATAGCCAATCGTGAAGTCATAACCCACACGCGCTAAACGAGTAATTACTTCTTCCTCGCGTCCCTCATCAGTGACTAACAAGATTTCTTGTTTGATGTCTGGAATCATAGCACCTACCCATGGAGCAAAAGATCCATCGATACCGATGTTAATCGAGTTAGGTACGAATCCAGCTGCGAAAGTTTGAGGATCACGTGTATCTAAGATTAACGCGCTCGTTTCGTTAGCTGCCGCTTCAAATCCTTCTGGACTTAAGGCATGTTGGCCGCGCTCTAATACTTTGTCAATCGAATCATATCCTTGAATATTCATCAAAACGTTCAAAGGGAAATAAGCTGGAGGTGCAACTAATCCTGTTAAAACCTCTTTTTTGAATGCTTCTCTTGTTAAAGCTGGATTCAATGCATAGTTGGTCTTCTTTTGGTTGCCCAATGTATCCGTTGTCTCTTTGCTCATGTTTTTACCGCATGCAGAACCCGCACCGTGCGCAGGATAGACGATGATATCATCTGCTAAAGGCATGATTTTGTTACGTAATGAATCGAATAAATGACCCGCTAAGATATCTTCTGTTAAGTCAGCCTTCACTTTTTGTGCCAAATCTGGACGACCTACATCACCGATGAATAAGGTGTCACCAGAGAACAAACTAGTCTCCTTGCCATTTTCATCGATCAAAAGGAAACAAGTGGATTCCATCGTGTGACCAGGTGTGTGAATCACACGGATGGTCGCATTTCCTAATGGGAATTCTTGGCCATCTGTCGCCGTGATACATTCGAATTGACAAGCAGCGTTTGGACCGTAAACGATAGGAGCGCCTGTTTTGGCAGATAAGTCAATGTGACCAGAAACGAAGTCAGCATGGAAGTGAGTTTCGAATACATACTTGATTTTAGCTCCGTTACGCTCTGCTTTCTCGATGTAAGGTTGTACTTCACGAAGTGGATCGATAATCGCTGCTTCTCCGTTGTTCTCGATGTAATAAGCACCTTGTGCTAAACATCCAGTGTAAATTTGTTCTACTTTCATTTTCGTAATTATTATGCTGTGAATGTGTTTATTTATTTTAATGGGAAGGCTAATTGCTGGATCAGGATATAGATACCCATCACTAAAACAAACCATCCAAAACCTACTTTTAATTTATTTCCGTCTACTTTTTTACTAATGATATCGCCTAAGAAAATACCTACAATAGCAAGACCTGTAACGATTAACAATAAGTTCCAATCGATGACTTGGTGACCTAAATCTCCTGTAAATCCGATTAATGATTTAGCGGCGATGATCAATAGGGAAGTCCCTACTGCTTGTTTCATAGATAATTTAGAAAGCATGACTAAGGCTGGTATGATTAAGAATCCTCCGCCAGCACCTACTAAGCCGGTTAATGTACCTACTACAGCTCCTTCTAATAGGATCATTGGGTAGTTGAACACTTGCTCTTCTTCTACGTAAGTACCTAATTTTTCCTTTTCACACTGTTCGCATTTACCGCGAATCATGGAGATGGAAGCCGCTACCATTAGGATGGCAAATAAAACCATCATTAAAATGGATTTAGTTACCACGAAGTCTCCTAGTGTGAATACCTCTGAGGGGATCAGAGGAACAATGAATTTTCTAGTGGCATAAACGGCTGCGATGGATGGGATACCGAAAATGACAGCCGTTTTTACGTTGATTAAACCTTGCTTGTACTTAGGGAATGCGCCTACTAATGAACTAGCACCTACCACGAAAAGGGAATATGCGGTTGCTAAAATGGGGTCAACTCCGAAAAGGTAAACTAATACGGGTACTGTTAAAATGGAACCACCACCGCCGATTAAGCCCAGTGAAATTCCGATAAGTAGGGAGGCGAAATATCCTATAATTTCCATGCGTTTACTATTGTTTTTTGTTGATACAAATTTGGAGCCATTTTTAGAGCTAATTCGTGATTTTTATCACAAGCCTAAAAAAAGTTTTCATCAAAAGTGAAAGTTCAAAATCAGGTTATAATTGCTCATATTGACCTTATTGATGATGTATTTTTCATTTTCATAGGTATTACCACGATTTGCTTTATGAACATACAAAGCCTGAATTTCTAAACCTTCCAAGAAATCGGTGAATTCATAGGTGAGATCCAGATTCAATTGCGTGTAGCTAGGCAAGCCATATTTGTTCAACGCATAGTTCTTTACATCTGGTAGTTGAAAATAGCCATAGCTGAGGCTAGCCTTTAGAGGAGCTTTGGCAAAAGCATAATTGACTTTCCCCACATACGCATTTACATCGCCAAAACCTTCATTTCGTTCCCGAGGCATAAAAGTATAAAAAGGATCACGTCCCCATTCACGCGGCATTAAATAACGGCCTTCAGCGGTGATGCGTGTATAATTAAGGGAAGTTTTCCAATTTCCGGTCTCATAACCTACCTTCGTACTAATCACACGTGAATGTTGATCAGGTGAAAAATAGGTTTTAGTAGGGTCTTCGTTTCCACCCTCGTTAACCGCGTGTTGTTGTGTGTATTGGACTCCAGCTACCCAAGCACCCCGTTTCAAATCCCATTGCAACATACTCGTGTTGAATACATTATCCACATACACATTCCAAAGCTTAAGCGAGTTGCCTTGAGGCAATTGGTGTGTGTATCCTAGAAGATAGACCCCATTGGATTCAATATTCCCTTTGTAATTCCCTTTTGTCCCATTTACATTCGTGCCATTTGGGTAAATTCCAATAGATTCCCCTATACCATACCAATCCACCGTTCCGCGTGGAGAAATTTCATATAAGTATCCTCCCTCTAGTTTATTCTTTTTCCCTGGGAAAATCTCGCCAAACAATCCGCCTACCTCCGTAGGGCGCATTCTTCCATCTTGTAAATTGATGAATGGCGTATTAATGAGCTGTTTTCCTAAAGCAATATGAGATTTTTTAAAGTTGTATTTCAGGTATAATTCTTCTAATCGATCTAAGTCGTGCTTGTTGGCTAAATTTTCCAGGTCGAATAGGGATGTTTCATAACGACTGACCGTTTGAGTGTAAGGGTCAATGTGCGTCATGTCGGATGAACCTACATTGTAGATAAAATAACCACCTACTCCGAATTGAAATCCTCTAAAGGAAGCTGTTTCATAAAAAAGTCCACCACCCATTGCATTTGCATGGGCGTCGGTTAAATGATCTTGATTCTCTGTGGCCATGAAAAAGTAGCGTAGATTACCGTGTACTTTTCCATGTTTAAAAGCGAATAATAAGGAAGTAGAATCCTCCGCGACACTTTTTTTACCTTTCCAAAGATGTGGTGGCGTGTGTATTTCTTGATGCTGAGCTACCAATGTAGCTGAAAATAAGACTAAGAATAGGATGAATAAGGCGTTTTTTTGCATGCTTTTGTATTTAGGCCTGCAAATTGCCGCTAAAATGGGACTTAGTCCGTGATGAAAATCACAGTCCCCTTAAATCCACAATCTCAATCTGGTTTTTATTGATTTTAATGTAGCCTTTCTCGGCTAACTTCTTCATCAAGCGAGAAATGACTTCGCGTGAGGAGTTTAGCTCTTGAGCGATGTCTGTAAATGAAGCCTTTAAAATGTTTGTTTTTAGGCTTTTTTGGTGTTGTTTTAGGTACCAAAGTAAGCGCTCATCCAGATTTCTAAACGCGATTTGATCTAAGGTGTCCAATAATTCTTCAAAGCGAGAACGGTAGGTCTCTAACACAAATTGGTACCAAGACTTGTATTTAGCGGCCCATTCGTCCATTAATTCTACTGGAATGGCGATGACTTCGGTGTCTACGAGGGCTTTGGCCATAATCTGAGACGATAATTGCCTCGCCGCACAAGTCATGGAAATAGCGCAAGCCTCACCCGGATGCAGGTTGTACATAAAAACTTCGTTGCCCTCCTCATCTTCACGGAATACCTTAATGATGCCTTTTGTCACTAAGACAGCTGAACGAATGGATTGTCCTGTTTTCATCAAGTAATCATCCGTTTTGAATTTACGAACGACACCGGCTTGTTGAATCTTTTTACTTAATTCAGGCTCAAACTGATTGAATAATTCCATTTTAATACGAGATAACTGCTTGTTTTTCTAGACTTTCATAGGCGGCATCGATGACACGCATACTGGCGATTCCATCTTCTCCAGGTACTGCTGGTACCGCACCGTAACGCAAAGATTGGAAAACATTTTCATAGAATGCCATATACTCGCCTTTTTCAGAAGCAACGCGCTCTGGACTGTTTCCGTCCACGTGTAATAATCCGTATTCACTTGGAGCATCCACACCCCAATTTTCACCTATTGGAACATGGCCTTTGTCTAAATCAACTTCTTGACGATCGGAACGGGTTTTGATGAAACTGCCTTTCGTTCCGTGCAATTGGAAGGCTGGAATGGGTTCTTTGAAGTAATATCCACTTTTTAAGCGAACGCGCAAGGCTGGATAATACAAAAGTATCTCAAACAAGTCGATGACCTCTGTTCCAGGTCTTGTCTTGCGTAAATCCGCAAATACATGCGTTGGTTTACCAAATAAGTGCAAAGCTTGATCAATTAAATGGGGACCTAAATCGGTCACAATTCCAGCGCCGGGACCTGCATCTTCTTTATGTCGTTTAGGAGACATGAGTGGGTTGTAGCGATCAAAGTGAAACTCAGCTTCGACGATATCGCCTAATACACCTGATTCGTATACCTTTTTCAGCGTTAGGAAATCGGAATCCCAACGGCGGTTTTGGTAAACAAAAATCTTTTTATTCACTTCTTTCCCTAACGATACGAGTTTTTCTGCCTCAGCTGCGTTGCAAGTAAAGGCTTTCTCCACAACGATGTGCTTTCCGGCTTTCAAGGCAGCGGTAGCATATTCAAAATGGGAATAAATGGGAGTGTTAACGATGATTAACTCAATCGAAGGATCGGCTAAAACGGCTTCCATCGAATCGTAGGAGGATGTTCCAGGGTAGGCATTCTCGATATTTTTCTTGGAGCGCTCCCAAGATCCTTGTAAATTGAATCCAGGATGTAACTGAATAAATGGGGCGTGAAAAACGCGGCCAGACATTCCAAAAGACAGTAAAGCGGTTTCGATCGGTTTCATAGAAGTAAAAATAAACAATTCAGACCTTTAAACATAAACGATTTAACATGAAAAAAATACTCGCTTTAAGCCTACTAAGTTTAACTGCACTAGGGCAGTCGAAGCCGTTGGTTTCGCATATGTTCACAGCTGATCCTTCGGCCCACCTATTTCAGGGCCAAATTTACATTTACCCTTCACATGACATCGATGCCGGGGTAAAAGAAGATGATTTAGGAAGTCACTTTGCGATGAATGATTACCATGTGTTATCTCAAAAGACGCCCGCAAGTCCGGTGGTTGACCACGGTGTGGCTTTGAAGCTAGAAGATGTGGCTTGGGCATCCAAGATGCTTTGGGCTCCGGATGCTGCTGAATCGAAAGGAACCTACTATTTGTATTTCCCAGCGAAGGATAAGGAGGGTATTTTCCGTATTGGAGTAGCCTCTTCCTCTAAGCCAGAGGGCCCTTTTAAAGCAGAGAAAGAGTATATGAAAGGTTCGTTCAGTATCGATCCTTGTGTGTTTAAAGATAAAGACGGTACGTCTTATCTGTATTTTGGCGGAATCTGGGGAGGTCAATTACAACGCTGGAAGTCGGGTACTTATGGTGCTACAGATGAGTCGCAACCAGCCAATGGTCAGCCTGCTTTGATGGCCAAAGTAGCTCGTTTAGATGCGAATATGAAGCAGATGGCAGAAGCTCCGCGAAACGTACAGATTTTAGATGCAAACGGGAAAATATTATTATCTGAAGACCATGATCGCCGTTTCTTCGAAGCTGCTTTTGTACATCAATACCAAGGGAAATACTATTTCTCTTATTCTACTGGCGATACGCATAACATCGCTTATGCCACAGGAACTAGTCCTTATGGACCATTTACCTACCAAGGAGTTATCTTAAAGCCGGTGAAAGGCTGGACGAACCACCATTCGATCGTAGAACAAAGTGGCAAATGGTATTTATATTACCACGATGTGGAAATCTCAGGCAAGACCCACCTTAGAAATATCAAAGTGACTGAGTTGAAATACCGACCGGATGGCAGTATTGAGACGATAGATGCGTATAAATAAAAAGAAAGGCCGCTTCGAATAACGAGGCGGCCTTTTTTAGATGCCTATTTTAAGCTAGTATATTCTTAGCATACGCCACGCATTTTTTCACTTCTTCTACTGCCGTAGATCCTGCCGGAACTTCGTATTCTAGTTCAACTGTCGCAGGGAATTTATACTTATTTTTCTTCATTAACGTCAACAACTCTTTCAAAGGAGTGTCGCCATTGCCCCAAGCTAGGTTTCCAGCGCCATGTTCTTTCGATGTACGGTCTTTAATGTGCATGCTGGAGATGCGGTCATGTTTCGCTTCAATAAACGCAATCAAGGAAGCAGTCGTGTGAGGCGCTCCCACGGCGATGTAGTGACCTGCATCTAGGTTAATGGAATTGTATTTGTTTTGGGCCAAAGCCTCATCATACACGGTATCTTTCACCTGTGTATGGGTATGGTAGCCAAAATAGATCTTATGTTTCTCTCCCAAAGCCCCCAAACGTTGTGTCTGCGCAGCAGAGGGTAATTCTAAAGTAACCGATTTGGCACCTAACACTTTAGCAGCGCGTAAAGCTGACTCCACCTCGGCATCCGAGTTTTTCTCGCCAAAGGCATTCGGCTTGTAGGCATACACAGAGATACCCGCGTCATCAAGCATCTTGCGCACTTCCTTGAATTTATCCATGGAAACAGATTCGCGCCAAGCAGCCACCTCTTTTTGGTATTGTGCTAGTGCTGCCTTTTGTTCATCGGTTAAAGTAGGGCGGGGTTGACCAGGTGTCCAACGCATCGGTACCGGATTTGCCGGACGTCCTGCGTAATCTTCCACGGCATCTCCCATTAATTCAATGGCTGAAACGCCTGATTCTACGCAGTATTGGATGATTTGTTTGATGTCTCCCGGCATGCCGCGGAAAGAATACGTTATCGCGCCTATTTGAACGCCACCAAAAACAGAGTTTGGTTTCGCGAAACTAAAAGAGGAATTTGATGCCCACAAAAGGCCTAAAGAGGCGAGTGAGCCGGCCGCCAAAAACTGACGACGCGATGTGTTGTTGTTATTTTTCATAGGTAAGAATAGGTTTCTGAGTTCATTTTACGAATATATCCCGAAATTTATATCCTGCGGGTCAAATTTTGCGACGAAATCCCACCTATTTCCGTTGTGGGATCTTGATTTCGTTTTGGGGTTCAAATGAATTGACCACGGAAACTTGTTCGCCTTTTAACGTAATCGTCCAATGGTGCGGACTTTCATAATACAATAAGGTGATCTCCAGCGTCTCCGCATCAATCCATCGATACGATCCAGCGTAATCAAATGGGGCTTTTTTGGCTAAGTCAACTCTGGCAGCTCTCAACATGTAAGGGCCCACTAGGTTTGACTTTCCTGTAGCCCAAGAACCTTGAGCCAGTTTAAATTCGTGCTGTGTGGAATCTTTAGTTGTGATGGTTAACGTCCCTTTTGAATCGACCTTGAATTGGCGGAAATCCAGTGGGTTAGTTCCTAATAAATAGCTTTTCGTAGGCAAAGCCGCTTGTAGGCTAGAAACCGGTGCTTTAATTTGTCTGCTAGCATTAAATGCGGCTAGCGCTTTTAACCCGGAAGGATTAGAAGGAAGGGCTTTCGCTTGAAACGCTGGCAATAAGTTTTTCCAAACCTGGTTCAAATCATCAGGCAAATCTTGAGATTCTGACGTGATAATAAGCACAGCATCTTGCGCTGGCATCATCAAAATATACTGACCATAGGCTCCGTCGCCCCTAAATGCCCCGTTTCTAGAACGCCAAAACTGGTAGCCATAGCCCTGCAACCAATCCGCATATTGTCCATTAGCCTTTTTATCTTCGCTCGCATCTGGTTCTTGGTCGATGTGTTTGCTTGTGGCTTCTTCCACCCAGGCTGCTGGCAAGATTTGCTTTCCTTCGAATTTACCTTTGTTTAAATACAATAAACCGAGTTTGGCCATATCTTCTGTCTTCACTCGGATGCCCCAGCCGCCCACATTGATACCTTTTTGGTCAGCTTCCCAGTCGATACCGCTGATGTGTAATGGATCTAACAAGCGTGGTTTTAAATAGTCCAATGTGGTCATTCCCGTCACTTTTTGGATAATCGCAGACAACATATAGGTGGCTAATGTATTGTATAAAAATTTCGTGCCAGGTTTATGCGCGATAGGGTAGTTCAAAAATCCACGAACCCAATCGGGTGAAAAGACGATCACACTGCGTAGAGGCTCTTTTTCGTGACCAGCAGACATCGTTAAGAGGTCCTGAATGCGTAGGTTGGCTAAAAAGGGTTTGTCTTTCAGGTCTGCATGCTCTGGAAAAAAAGAAAGGACTTTATCTTGTACCGTCAGACGCTTTTCAGCCACGGCGAAGCCGATGGCGGTGGAGGTCCAGCTTTTGGAAACACTATACATCGTATGTTTTTTATCGGCTGCATAGGGCTTCCACCATGCCTCAGAAATCACTTTTCCGTGGCGAATCAGCATATAGGAGTGTAATTCGTGTTTGTCCGAGGAATAGCCCTCGATGAATTTGATGATAGCTTCGGAAGACACGCCTTCTGCTTCTGGCGTACTGTGTGGTAGAGATTGGGCAAGGATAGTAAAACTACACAGGAACAAGAGTCCGGAGAGGAATGAGGCTTTTTTCATCGAATAGGTTTATTTTTGTTAAAAATAGGAAATATTCTTGGATAATTGCCTCGCTAAAATTTCGGACGTTTCGGTCTCCCTTGGAGCTAAACCCGTCGTCTCATCGATCTCTTTTCAGATTTTATCTGGCCAAAAAACGGCCATCGTAGGACCGATGGGATCAGGGAAGACCTCTTTGGCAAAAGCCTTAGCCGGACGATTGTTTAGAACGGGCGAGGTCTTTTTTTCTTGTCGAAATCCAGATAAAAGAGCCTATGTGATGCTTGTAGAGCAACAGCACCAGTTTAAGAATCGCAGTAACCTCTCTGAATTTTATTTACAACAGCGTTTTAATTCTTCGGATTGCGAGGATGCCTATACGGTGGAGGAGGAATTAGCTGGATTCGAAATAGAGGATTGGGTTTCGATTTTTGAACTATCGGGACTTCTGAAACGCCCCTTAATTCAACTGTCCAATGGTGAGAACAAACGCCTGCAAATTGTTAAATCATTAGCTTACCAGCCAGATTGGTTGATTTTGGACAATCCCTATGTGGGTCTGGATGTAAATGGCCGGGAAATTCTCACCAAAGGATTAGTATCGCTTGACTCGAAAGGCATCCAATTCATACTCGTTTCTTCGCCAGGCGATGTGCCTGATTTCATTAATCAGGTGATTGAATTGCCATTGTCACAAGATACCCCCGCGAAACCTGAACCTTTACTGCGGCCATTAGACCCTTTCGAAACTGCTGTGAAAATGGAAAAGGTGCAGATCAAATACGGAACGAAAACGATCTTACGTGATTTCAGCTGGCAAGTTAATAGGGGAGAGCGCTGGGCGATTAAAGGTCCCAATGGGGCTGGGAAGTCGACTTTGATTAGTTTAATTACGGCAGATAATCCACAGGCTTATTCTCAGAATATCATCTTGTTTGACCGAAAGCGTGGATCAGGAGAAAGTATTTGGGACATTAAACGCAAAATTGGATATTTGAGTCCGGAGTTGCATTTGTATTTTAAGGAGGGCGGTTCTTGCTTTTCGGTGGTGGCCTCCGGTTTGTTTGATACACTTGGGTTGTTTAAGCGCTTAACCGAGGAGCAATCGGATCAAGTGAATCATTGGATGCAAGTAATGGGCATCGCTCATTTGAAAGAGAGATCATTCTTGAAGATTTCGGGTGGGGAGCAGCGTATGGTGTTGATTACGCGTGCTTTGGTCAAGAATCCTGAACTCTTGATACTCGACGAGCCATGTCAAGGACTAGACCGTGTTCAAACAGAGCACCTTAAGTCGGTGCTTGATTATTTAGCAGAAAAATCAGACATGACCTTATTATACGTCAGTCATTATGAGCGTGATATTCCGTCTTGTGTGAATCAGGTGTTGGAATTAAAACGGCTCTGAGATGGATTTGCTTGGATGTGAGAACCATTTAGGGCCATCTGCCGTCATATAAGCGCAATCTTCTAAACGTATCCCAAATTCCCCAGGAATCGCAATCGTCGGTTCAATGCTGAAGCACATGCCTATTTCAAGTGGCGCTTTATTTCCGCGCACCATATTTCCCCATTCGTGACCACTCATTCCAATGCCGTGACCGGTACGGTGTGGCAGTCCCTTCCGATCTTAATCAGGGCCAAAGCCTGCGTCAATCAATACTTTACGCGCAGCAAAATCTACGTTTTCAGCCGGCGCTCCTAATTTAGCGGCCTCAAAACCCGCTTGCTGTGCCTTTTTCTCTAAATCCCAGATCTGTTTTTGCTTCGCGCTAGGCTCCCCAAAAACAACGGTCCTAGTTATATCTGATTCATATCCTCCCACGCTACATCCGCAATCTAACATCACCACATCGCCAGATTTCAAAATTTGTTTTCTCGAACTTCCATGTGGAAACGAAGTAGCCACCCCAAAAGTCACTGACGCAAAACCGTGCATCGCACCTTGCTCTGCGTGAGCTTGAGCGATCTTCTGGGAGATTTGACGAGGTGTACACCCGATCGATAAAGCTGCAATTCCGGCCTGAATCGCCTTTACTGTCGCATCGTTTGCTTTTTGCATTAAGGCAATTTCTGTAGCCGATTTAATGATTCGACACGGAATGGTAATCGGATCTGCGCTCACGAATTGAAAGCTAGCATCTGATTTGCGCAATCCATCGAAGATGAAGAAACGACAGAATTCATCCATACCTATTTGGCCCTTCTCAATTCCTATCCCTTTCAATACACATGTAGTCAATGCAAAAGGATTCTCATCTTCCTCCCAGATGGACACCTTAGTTCCTGCTGGAGCCATCTCTAGAAACCGATCTTCTTCAAAAGCCGGACAAATGAAGTTTATTTCACCTTTCACCGGAATGACCGCTAACATCGACCGTTCTGAAGGATGCCAGTTGATGCCCGTAAAATAATTCATATTTATCCCTGCATCTAAAATAATGGCCTGAATCTGCTTCTCAGCCATCAATTTTTGCGCCTTTGCCACGCGCATCTTACGTTCTTCCGCATTGATGGGTGTAAATTCGATAGGCGTTAAAGCCGGAATGGAGGATTTTAAAGAGAGGGTAGAAGCCAAGAGGCCCCCTTTAATGAAGTTTCTACGTTGCATAGCTAAATTTAAAATAAAACATTTACAATAGAAATTCTCCCGGGATGAATTAACTTTAAATTCAGAATTTACCTATGCGGCTACTTTTTATTCGTTTCTCGGCCATTGGCGACATCGTTTTAGCTTCTCCAGCCTTGCGTTGTGCGAAGCAGCAGATACCAGGCGTTGAGATTCATTTCTTGACAAAGAAGTCGATGAAAGCCGTTTCGGAGGCGAATCCTTACGTGGACCAGTTCCATTATTTTGACAAAGATCTTGCTTCCACCATCCAAGAATTAAAAGCCTACAAATTCGATTACATTATCGATTTGCACAAGAATCTGCGCAGTTTGCGGATTCGCTTAGCCTTAGGGGTTTCCTATTTATCGTACAATAAGCTAAGTGTAGAGAAGTTTTTATTGACCAAATTCCACGTGAATAATATGGCCGATCGCCACATTTCATTGCGTAGTGTGGATGCATTAGCACCTTTAGGGGTTGTCTATGATGGAAAAGGTTTGGATTATTTTGTGCCATCTGAAGTAAAGGAGCCCACTTTTTTCCCAGTAGGTTATGTCGCATTAGTCATTGGCGCTTCGTATGCCACGAAGAAATTGCCAATAGAATCATTACAGACGTTGTGTGCACAGATTCCTCATCCGATTGTATTAGTTGGAGGCAAGGAGGAGAAGGAAGATGGCGATGCATTGGCATTAGTGGACCCATCGCGAATTGTAAATACTTGTGGCACTTATTCCTTGCATGAATCTGCTTTGATGGTTGCCAAAGCCCGTGTCGTCATCTCGCACGACACCGGAATGTTGTACATTGCTTGTGCCTTTGAAAAGAATGTAATCGCTATCTGGGGTGCCACATCGCCAGCTTTGCAGGTGGAGCCTTTGATGCCGGTTGATTCAAAAGCGCAGGTTTTTCAATCCATTGTTCCAGATTTAAGTTGCCAGCCTTGTTCGAATTTCGGTACAAAGACCTGTCCTAAAGGACATTTTGCGTGTATGAAAAAACAGGATTTGCCGGAGATTGTAAGGCAGGTGGATAAAATGTGGTAATGCTACGTGTATTTCAATCGTTTCAACCGTCCCTGGTAACTTTGGTAATAGTTTTTCTGAGCACTTTCTTCTAGAAAGGAGCGTCGAATCAACATTTCAATCTCAGTCGAATTCGCCTGCATTTGTTCGAGAATTCGTTCTACCATTTTTTCAGGGATATTCGCCATTTTTCCCAAGTGTATAAACTGATTGATTAATTTTCCCTGGTATTGCGCCTTCGGATATAAGCCACCTAGTAAGGCAAAATCGCTATCTGCGATATGTAATTGAGAATTCAATAAATCATAGGCCGGGCTCAGAATGTAATCGCCATCCACTGTTTCTAGTAGGGAGAAATTCTTTAAATGGGCATCTCCATTCGAAAACAGGTAATTAAACAAGATGATTTTAAATAGTTTAGGGGCCTCGGTGGCATAGGCAGGCACATATTGCTGCATGATTTGGAACAATTCGAGGTAATTTCCTTCGTATTTGTAATTCGCCCCGTGTGTTTGTGGTGTTCTGTTTGCCAAAACTGCAAAGTCCTCTTTCCCTCGTTTCAGTCCAGCTTCATCTCGGTCAAATCGTTTCGTCAAATAGGCCATTTCCCCATTTTGGAAGAAAACAATCCCATTCTCTGCCGTATCTATTTGAAAAACCTGTTTAGCTATCTGCATCGTCAAATGCTCGTTTGCAGGCATCAGATGCTTGTTCTTTCCCAGAGTAGGAATTGGCTTTAGTAAATAATGACCACTTTCCCCCGGCTGTGCTAATCGAAGCTTATTCTTCTCTAGTAGGAGTGAAAACTTCTCCTGTACTCCAGAAATAGACATAATCGTTCTATTCTCAAAGAAAATACCAGAAACCTCGTCTGAACTCGCCGGTGAATCATAGGGCAGCACATGATGCACCTTGTGACTCGAGAATAGTCGCTGAATCGCAGATCGGCAGTAACTGGAATGACCTTTAGCTAGTGTACTTGGGCAGTAGGAAAGCAGTTGTATATTCACTTATCAGTCTATTTGTTCAATCGTTATCGCACCTATCGTATCGAATTGAGCGGTATGTAATAGTATGCCAAAATGATCCGACGGATCAATCTTCTTGAACTTGCAAACCGCCTGCTTATTGGCTCCCTCTGGTAACAAGTGAAAGAAAACTGGAAATAGGTGAGGGGACTTAAATTCCTTTTTTGACTTAAGCATGGTTAAGCTAATGGCCGGCTTTTTTTTATCTTCTATCCATGTCTCCAAATACTGAAAATGAAAACTGCCATTATTCAGTTGAGTCAAAATTCCTGCAGGTTCAGTCTTATACAATATCGTCGCTGTCCTCATTTTCTGTCTCTAATTTTTTGATAGTTAATTGCATTTCAAGTCCTAGTACATCGGCTAGTTTTTGAATCGTCTCCAAGGTAGGATTTCCTTTTCCGCTTTCAAATTGTTTGACCGTTCGCAGGCCTACTCCGGACAGTACAGCAAGGGTCTCTTGGTTCACTTGAAGCGTAATTCGTCGCTTTTTTAGTGTTTCTATGATGTATTGATGGTGCATTATATTGCTCTTTTGTTTGTAATTAATGATTACTGTAGGCTGATTTAGGCAGATTTGTGCAATATAGTGCACTTTTAGTTGCAATTGTGGATTTGTAAGAAAATAATCAGTTTACAGGGGAAATTATCAGAGGAGAGGGCAACAAAAAAGCCCGACATTGCTGTCGAGCTTCTCAGAAACCCCTATTAGGATTGAACGAAGTCAAGCATCAATAAGTATAAAATCCCTTACCCACTTTCTTACCCCATTCCCCTTTGTTGAACTTCTCTACGATGGTTGGAGATGGTTTATCATCTTCATTTCCTGATGCCTGGTATTTTTCCATTCCAACATGATAAGCTAAATCGATGCCTGTTAAGTCGAGTAACTGAAATGGGCCCATCGGATAGCCGAGACCTTTTATAACAGCCTGGTCAATATCTTCCACGGAGGCAATTCCCAAATCTAATAAATTCAGGGCTTCTTTACGGGTTGCTTGCAGCATACGGTTTACAACGAATCCGAAAGAGTTCAACGAAATCGTATTGAGTTATTTTTCAAGTAAATAAAAAAAGGGGCTATTAATTAAGCCCCTTTTTTATTTAATTCTTCGTTACTTTCAAGTCTTTAAAGTAGCCAATTGTCCCTACTTCTACCCACAAACCAATGCTTCCTCGCGTTGATTTGCCCAACATTTTGTTGACAATAAAATTTGGTGACTTTTGGTTGTTAATAAACAAAGTGACCTTCTCTCCTTGATATTCTAATCGGACATCTATCCATTCGTTTAATCCGATATCCGCATAGGTTTCATATAAGCCATTAGCTTCTTTTCGCAAGCGGCTGAAAGTATAACCAGGATAGGCAAAATACTGAACAGTATGGTTTCTGCGCAGTTGGTCATCAGCTCGACCATTACTTGGTCGCAAATAAATATTCTCAAATTGGGTATTCGCCTCATCGATGCGATAGGCCAAACCGATGAATCCTCTTGCTTGTGGGAACGGTGAATCTACTTGAATCTTACTTAACATCTTCACTTCGATGATACCATTTTCGATGTCAGTATTTGCCAACTTAACAAAGGTCGGTCCATCCACAGAGTTCTCAATATTATTGATATCAAAGGGAGATTTGACTAAGTCTCTAGTAACTTCTAAAACTTTTGCTCCGTCTAATTCAACTACTTTAGCAATTGAATTAATGGCGGAAAACGTTTGCTTTTCCCAAGTGAATTGCTGACCATACATGGGTGCGGCCAACAATATCATTACGGCTATAAAACCCTTATTTCTCATTTGATGATTTATAAAATAACCCCGCCCCATAAGAAGTTCCTAAAGTTCCAGGTTTTATTTGTAAATAATAACGACTTGTTTGGTCTTCCTCGATAGATAAACCGCCTGTTTTTTGAAGAACAAAATCAGAACCATACATCAATTTCTTTGGATCGGCTGGTGTACCAAAATCTTGTGGGCCTCCACCTTGATTCACTAATTGATTATAGCCAATAACCATAGAATTCTGAATCTGGAAAGCATTTTTTGCTTCTTTCTCTAATACCCACAAGACGTTGATTCCACTCATGACATTGTTATAAAATTTGAAGTCAGGTGTTGTTGACCAGGTCCAAACAGCTGCACCGTAACTATTCAAAATCAAATTATGATGCATGCTAGATTGTTCCGCAGGTGCATTCCACATCACTACAGCATCTTTTACCCCATAAAAGACACAATGATCGACTTCTAATTGTTTTCCATTGGATAATATGCCCAAGTGGTTAGGTAATGCGAATTGATTTCCTAGAAACTGGCATTGTGTAACGCGCAAATCACTCAAGTTTTTACCTTCCCATACGATTGGATAATTTCGAACGAGTACACCCGCTTTGGGTTTTTCATGCACAGGCTCACCTAATATACGAAGTCCTTGAATGGTAGCGTGACTGCTTTCGATTAAAATACCATAATTTGAACCGCCCGTGATTACTTTCTTATCATCACGTTCAAGTTTAAATGGCATTGTCGAAACAATTATGGGCATTTTATTAGGTTCCCAAGCTGAACTATCTGGTAAAATCTCCGCGCGAATTTCGAGGCGATCTTGTTTTGAAAATACCCATTGTGTGGGATTGAATGTAGCGGTTTCAGCAAGTCCATACGTACCTTCTGACAAGAAAACTTGTATACTTCCTTTGCCAGCTAATTTATTCACACGCTTAGCAGCCTCAAACAACGATTTTAATGGCGTCATTTGAGAACCAGCTGCGTCATCATTACCTGAATTTGCATTCACATAAATCATTTCCTTTTGCTGTGCTAGAACATGATAAGATGCCATCAAATAGCATAGTCCTAAAATCAATACTTTTTTCATATATAATTATTTTTTTCAAAACTACGGAATATTGGTATACATTTGTAACCAGAAATCAATTAGTAGTAACCTCTAAGTAACCAGTATATGCGTTTTATTGATAATCCATTCCAATGTCCCGTAACCCGAACTATGTCAATTATTGGTGGTAAATGGAAACCAATTATTTTGAATTGTATTGGGGATAAGACGATCCGTTTTGGTAAATTAAATCAATTGATGCCAGCCATTTCAAACAAGGTCCTTTCTAAAGAGTTGAAAGATTTAGAGTCACTAGGGTTAATTAATCGATTAGAATCAGATGAGCTGCCTCAAAGAGTTGAATATAATTTAACCGATGCTGGAATCAGTCTTATGCCGGTTTTAGTAGAAGTTGCAAATTGGGGAAATTCTCATTTTGCAAAGCAGATAGAGTCGAAATTATAGAAAAAAATCCAAAAATATTTCTCTGCCGTAATTGAGGCCCTTGATTTGTGCAAGAATATTACCCATAATAAAATCGGATACGGTGGAGTGGAGAATGGAGGAAGGGGAGATAAGTTTTTGGTACAAATCTGGTACAAATGAAAAAGCAGCTATAACTTTCGTTATAACTGCCTTATTTTCAGAGCCTCCTATCGGGATCGAACCAATGACCTACTGATTACAAATCAGTTGCTCTACCAGCTGAGCTAAGGAGGCGCATTTCGGTTTACAAAAGTAGTGTTATTCTCCTAAATCGCAAAACCGAGTGTGAAAAAAATTAACTTTTTTTCAGTTTTTCTAATTCTTTTTCAGCCGCTTCAATTTTCTTTTCTACCTCCGCACGCAGCTTATCGCTGTTTTTAGACTTCGCAAAGAATTCTAAGTTATTGGTTAACACGGCGATATCATTTTCCAAGGCTTGGATTTTCTTGCGCGCATCTGGAGAAGCCGATTTTTTCTCTTCTCCTCCTGTATTTGCTTCAGATGCCAAAGATTTTAATTCAAAACCCCAAGCAGCCAGCTGCTCTTTCGGTTGTGTGCGTGCTAAATCGATTAAAGCATTCCACGTTGTGCGGAAACTTTCTTGAATGGCTTTCACATTGTTACGAGGTACGAAACCGATAGCATCCCAAGCTGCTTTCTTTTCGCCTAAGGTAGCTAATAGGCTAGGATCCTTAAGCATAGCCTCCATCTCTTTCAATATCGCTTGCTTAGCTTCTAAATTAGCTTCGAACTCTACGTCTTTCGCATTCTTACCCTTTTCACGAGTTAAATTAAAGTAAGCATCACATGCTGCCTTAAATTTCGCGTAGATAGAATCCTTTTGTTTCTCCGGTACGTGACCGATCTCTTTCCACTTTTTCTGTGTTTCGATGACCATTTGGGTCACTTCAGGAGTGATGGTGCCTGTTTCTACGATACCGTTCACCTGGTCGATCAACAATTGCTTCGCGGCTAAGTTAGCCTTGCGCTCTGCGTCGATCTTCGAGAAGAATTCGCTCTTGTGTTTGAAGAAGGTTTTTAAGTCAGACCAAAAGTTGTGACTCACTTCTTTTCCTCCATCACGGGGTAATCCACCTTTCAAGTTATTCCATTGCTCTTGAAGTGCTAATACCGCTTTCGAAGCTTGGTTCCATTCGCTGATGTTCGCAGAAGTGAAGTTGGCATAATGCTTCATTAAGTCGCCGATCTCGCGTTTCACTTTGAGATTTTCTTCGAAAACTTGCTTTTGGGCATCGTTGATAGCTCTTTTTTGTTCGAAAAGTACATCCAAAGATTTCTTCACACGCGTCCAAAGTGACTCATTATCATCTCTGTTCGCTGGTCCGATGTGTTTGTATTCTTCAAACAGCTCTTCCGCCTCTTTTAATAATTTCTGTAAAGCTCCGCCTTTTGAAATTTCTGCTGCTAAAGCTTCTAGTTTAGTGGCGATACCTTCTTTGGCCTGTAAATTCTTCTTGCGATCTAATTCTAATAGTTCGAAGAAAATGCTTCTATTGCTGTAGAAACGGTCCACTAAGGCATGATAACTCTGCCAAAGCGTCTGATTCATCGGCCCCTGCACACTGCCTAAACCTTTCCACTCTTCTTGAATTTTCTTGAAGGCTTTAAAGCTCGCATTCACGTGCGCCGGATCAGAATTATCATCCGAATCCACTAATGTTCTTAATTCATTAATTAAACGCGTTTTTCCTTCGAGTGCCTTCTCTCTTAATTTCTCCAAATTAGAGAAGAATGCCCCTCTTTCCGTACGGATAAAGGCAGCGATAGCGTCGATTTGTTGCGAGATTTCATCCCCTTTGAACGAGAATCCTTCTTCAGAATCTTCGTTAGTAGACTTAAATGCAGCTAAAGCCTCAGCGCGTTCGCCTTGCTTAATAGCTTCCCAAGCCGTTCTCACTTCCTTGGTTAATTCGTCTACTTTTTTGAAGTTCGCCGATGAGGCGCTTGCTTGAAGAATGGCTTTCAATTGCTCGTAGAAGGCAAGAATGCTTTCTTTTGTTGCTTTTGAAAGGTCTAAAACCGGAAATTCAACGGCCTTTTCTTCCACTACAGGAAAAACTACTTCCGCCGGAGCTGCTGTTTCGACTATAGATTCTGTCGGTGTTTCTTCTGGAGTAGGAGTGGTTTCCAATTCTTCTGCTGGATTGCTCTCTTCGGTGATCATAATCGTCGTTGTTTGCGTTTTAACTTAAAAGTTTTTCAAAAATACGCTCCATCGATACAGCATAACCAATTTTCTCTTTTAGGTCTGCTATAGAAATGCGCTCTTGGGTCATCGTGTTGCGATCGCGAACGGTCACGGTGTTGTCTTCCATGGTTTGGTAATCTACCACCACACAATACGGTGTTCCAATTAAATCTTGACGGGTATAACGCTTGCCTATGGCGCCTCCATCGTCGTACGTGGTATTAAAGGCAAATTTAATGCTGTTAACAATCTCTTGTGCTTTCTCAGCTAAACCATCCTTCTTCACTAAAGGAAGAACGGCTACTTTCACCGGAGCTAAAGCAGGATGGAAATTCAAGAAAACACGTTGTTTTTCTTGCTCTCCTTCGCCCACCGTCTCTTCTGTATACGCATTACAAAGAATTGCTAAGAATAAACGATCAGCTCCTACAGACGTTTCAACGACATAAGGTATGTAATTTTCGTTTATTTCAGGGTCAAAATATTGTTGTTTTTTTCTCGATAAATCTTGGTGTGCTTTCAAATCGAAATCCGTTCTCGAGTGGATTCCTTCCATTTCTTTAAAGCCAAACGGGAATTTATACTCAATATCCACCGCCGCATTTGCGTAGTGCGCTAGTTTATCGTGATCATGAAATTTCAAGGAAGTAGCCGGAATTCCTAAGGCTAAGTGGAACTTCATACGTGTTTCTTTCCACTTCGCATACCATTCCATTTCCGTGCCAGGGCGAACGAAGAATTGCATCTCCATTTGTTCGAATTCCCGCATACGGAAGATGAAATTACGCGCAACGATCTCGTTACGGAAGGCTTTTCCGATTTGGGCAATGCCGAAAGGAACCTTCATACGGCCCGTCTTCTGTACGTTTAAGAAGTTCACAAAGATTCCCTGAGCCGTCTCTGGACGTAAATAAATTAAACTTGCATCCTCTGAAACCGCGCCTACTTGAGTCGAGAACATCAAATTGAATTGACGAACCTCGGTCCAATTAGCTGTGTTTGAAACCGGACACTTGATATTTTCATCGATAATGATCTGGCGAACTCCCT
>Ga0209134_10000021_pt1 | contig 57156 bp, 51 predicted proteins | sample LauGreSp1BDMLBSN_2_FD_187566 | JGI IMG/M metagenome (GOLD analysis project Ga0209134, IMG submission 187566) | Freshwater lake microbial communities from Lake Michigan, USA - Sp13.BD.MLB.SN (SPAdes) (version 2) | ecosystem: Environmental > Aquatic > Freshwater > Lake | place: Lake Michigan, USA... | reverse complement strand
AGTTCATCATTCAGGTCAACCTCTAGCCAAGCTAGAACGTTTTCACCAAGGTGAACTCGCGACAACACGCCCTCCTGCCAAAAAAACGGCAATCCCAACAAATCGATGGGCGGATGGGTATTGGGGTTCATAAAGATTCAAACAGCAAGAGTCAACCAGTGTTGGCGGCAAACAAAAACAGCAAAAGAAGCGGCCAGGACACAGCCCATGCACCTTGTTTATCAGACGATCCTTGCCAGTGCTGCAACTGGCCGGCCATTGTATCTCCGGACACGAAACGCACCGTGCCTTCGCTAAGAATTGTGAAAAGCACGAAAATGAGTTCTAAAGATATCAAATTTATTCGGATGACCCACTTGAAGGGTCCGAATATTTGGACTTACCGTCCCGTCCTAGAAGCTTGGATCGACATTGGCGATCTAGAAGACTTCCCCTCCAACACCCTCCCCGGTTTTAACGAGCGGCTCCAAAATATGCTTCCCGGTCTTATCGAGCACCGATGCAGCGTTGGCGAAAGAGGCGGCTTTCTGCAAAGACTGTCTGAGGGCACCTGGCCCGGCCACATCATGGAGCACGTGGCCCTTGAGTTGCAAAACCGCGCCGGCATGCTAACTGGTTTCGGCAAAGCCAGAGAAGCAGGCCCGAGAGGCATTTACAAAGTTGTCATACGCACCCGCAATGAAACTGTCAGCCGCGCCGCCCTTCAAGCTGCCCGCGACCTGGTCATGGCGGCCATCGAAGACCGCCCCTACCCGATCAAACAAGTCATTGCCGATCTCACCCAAATGGTCGATCGCTTGTGCATCGGCCCCAGCACCGCTTGCATTGTCGACGCTGCATCCGATCGCAATATTCCTTCCATCCGCCTCAACGATGGCAATTTGGTTCAACTCGGTTATGGCGCCAACCAGCGCCGCATTTGGACAGCTGAAACTGACCAAACCAGCGCCATTGCCGAGGGTGTTTCCAAAGACAAAGACCTCACCAAGAGTTTGCTCGCCAACTGCGGCGTTCCCGTCCCCGAAGGCCGCAATGTTGGCTCCCCCTCAGAAGCATGGGAAGCCGCACAAGAAATTGGCCTGCCTGTTTGCGTCAAGCCCGTCGATGGCAATCATGGTCGCGGTGTTTCCTTAGAACTCAAAACGCAAGCCGAAGTTGAAGCGGCCTACCATTTGGCCGAGGCCGAAGGCAGTGACGTCTTGGTAGAGCGACATATTTTGGGAGACGAGCATCGCTTGCTGGTGGTTGGCGGCAAAGTGGTGGCAGCCAACAAAGGTGAAGTGGCCAGCATTGTGGGTGATGGCATTCACAGCGTTGAAGCACTGATAGAAAGCCAAATCAATTCTGACCCGCGCCGCGGCGAAGAAGAAGATTTTCCACTCGACACCATTCGCCTCAAAGATCACACCACTGCTGTGCTCGAGCTGAAGCGTCAGGGTCTAACGGGCCAAAGTGTTCCAGAAAAAGGCCGCCATGTGGTGGTCATGCGCACCGGCAACATGGCCATCGATGTCACCGATTTGGTTCACCCCGATGTGGCCGAGTTAGCTGCGCTTGCCGCCCGCATTGTGGGCTTGGACATTGCGGGGGTTGATCTGGTCGCCCAAGATATTTCCAAACCTATGAAGTCGCAAGGCGCAGCCATTGTTGAAGTCAACGCTGGCCCTGGCCTTCTCATGCACTTAAAGCCTGCCACTGGCGAAGCCAGGCCTGTGGGCAAAGCCATTGCCGCACATTTGTTCGCAGAAGATTCTGAGCCTCGCATTCCGGTAGTCGGTCTCATTGGTCAAGAAAATACCACGGGTACCAGCCATCTGATTGCGTGGTTGCTGCACCTGCAAGGACTTCAAACGGGCCTGTCTTCAGCCAAAGGCTTGTTTTTGGGTCAACGTTGCCTGCACCCCCAAAGCGGCATGGAGTGGGAATCAGCCCAACGCCTGCTGATCAATCGATCCGTTCAGGCTGCCGTCTTTGAAACCACCGCAAGACACTTGCTGGCGGAGGGCTTGCCCTACGACCGTTGCCAAGTTGGCATCATCACCTCCATGCCCAAAGCAGCTGGCCTTGAAGATTTGTACATTCAAAGCGATGAACAAATGCCCAATGTGGTCAGAACGCAAATGGATGTTGTGTTGTCACAAGGTATGGCCGTACTCAATGCCGAGGACGACGAAGTTGCCAATCTTGCTCAGTACTGCGATGGCGAAGTCACTTATTTCGCCAGCTCTGAAGAGCACCCCCGTATCATTCAACACCGCAGTGAGAACGGCCGTGTGGTTTTCTGGCGTAAAAATCATCTGATCTTGGCACAAGGCGAACAAGAAATTGAAGCCTTGAATCGACAATTGCCTGCCATCGACAAAGTATTCAAAAACAAGCACCTCAAATGCATGGAGGTCTTAGCAGCCTCAGCAGCCGCATGGGCGCTTGGCATTCAAACAGATCTCATCCGAGCAGGCATTAAAAGTTTTGGTCAAAGTCCAGGCGCTCACTGAGCCATCGCTGACTGCCAATTCATTCAACACCAGACTGCAAGACGCGCTTCAATCAGGACAAAGTTTCATGGAAGTTTCAAGAATTCGAGCTTTGCGGGGGCCCAATTTATGGAGCCGTCAAACCAGCATCGAAGCCATTGTGAGTTGCGAGTCTCAAGAGCGGGAAATGATGCCCGGCAATGAATTTGAGAAGCAACTCAGAAGAATTTTTCCGGCGGTAGGGCCGCTAGAAGGTTCCCGCCCCGGTCAACCCGCCAGCATGGCCCATGCACTGGAAAAAATCACACTCAGTCTGCAAAATCAAGCGGGTTGCCCCATCACATTCAGCCGCACAACGGCCACCGAAGAAGAAGGCATTTACCAGGTCGTTGTTCAGTACACCGAAGAAGCGGTTGGCAAATTGGCCCTCGAATGGGCTGAAAAACTTTGCCTGGCAGTGAAAGCCCAAACTGCCTTCGATTTAAACCAAGCCCTCACTGAGTTGCGCGATTTGGATGAAGACCTCCGCCTCGGACCTTCCACGGGTTCCATTGTCGATGCGGCGGTTCTCAAAGGCATACCCTACCGTCGCCTTACCGAAGGTAGCATGGTGCAGTTTGGCTGGGGTAGCAAACAACGTCGCATTCAAGCGGCCGAAACAGACACCACCAGTGCCATTGCCGAATCTATTGCGCAAGATAAAGACCTCACCAAGTCCTTGTTGTTGGCGGCGGGCGTGCCTGTTCCAATTGGGCGGCCCGCTCAGAATTTAGAAGATGCTTGGCAAATTGCGCTCAGCATTGGACTACCCATTGTGGTCAAGCCCCAAGATGGCAACCAAGGCAAGGGCGTTACGGTCAACATTGTTGAGCGTGAACTGTTTAACCAAGCCTACGAAACGGCCGCTCGCTATGGCGAAGTTTTGGTAGAAAAATTCTTGCCAGGCAGTGACTACCGTTTGCTCGTCGTTGGCAACAAATTGGTTGCGGCTGCCAGACGTGAGCCTCCCTTGGTTGTCGGTGATGGCATCCATACCGTCAAAGAACTGGTCGACAAAGTCAATGCAGACCCTCGCCGCGGTGATGGCCACTCCACGTCTCTGACCAAAATCAAGTTCGATGACATTGCGATCGGCCGCTTGAAGCTCCAAGACATGGAGCCTAATTCAGTTCCAGAAAAAGGCCGTCGTGTCATTTTGCGCAACAACGCTAACTTGTCCACTGGCGGCACAGCAACCGATGTCACAGACGATGTTCACGCAGAAGTAGCCGCTCGCGTAGTGGTCGCAGCCCAAATGGTGGGCGTTGACGTTTGTGGTGTAGATGTTGTTTGCGAATCAGTTCTCAAGCCGCTCGAAGAACAAAATGGTGGCATTGTGGAAGTCAATGCTGCGCCTGGCTTGCGCATGCACATCAGTCCATCGTTTGGCAAAGGCCGAAACGTTGGCAAGGCCATCATTGACTACATGTACCCCAACGGTGACAACGGCCGAATTCCAGTTGTTGCAGTGACCGGCACCAATGGTAAAACCACCACTGTTCGGCTGACAGCCCACATCCTTAAAGCCAACCAGCTGCGCGTGGGCATGACCAACACCGACGGTGTGTATGTCAATGGCCGACAAATTGACGATGGCGATTGCAGCGGCCCGCGCAGTGCGCGCAATGTTTTGATGCACCCAGATGTCGATGCAGCTGTGTTTGAAACTGCCCGAGGTGGCCTCCTGCGCGAAGGATTGGCTTTTGATCGTTGCCAAGTTGCCATTGTCACCAACATCGGCTCTGGCGATCACTTAGGCTTAAACTACATCACCACGGTCGAAGATTTATCGGTCCTAAAACGTGTGGTTGTGTTGAATGTTGCAATCGATGGCATGGCCGTCTTGAATGCAACCGACCCACAGGTTGCCATGATGGCCAGAATGTGTCCCGGTGATGTCACTTTCTTCGCGCTTGACGCACACCACCCTGTCTTGGCCACCCACCGCGCTCAAGGTAAGCGAGTGGTTTACACAGAAAATGGCAGCATTGTGGCCCAGCAAGGCAAGCAGTATTTTCGCATTCTCCTTAGTGACGTCCCTCTCACCCGCCAAGGACAAATTGGTTTTCAAACTGAAAATGTCATGGCGTCAGTGGGTGCAGCTTGGGCCCTCAATGTGCCATGGGACACCATTGCGCAAGGCTTGTCCACATTCATCAGTGACATTCAAGGCGTGCCGGGTCGATTCAATGTGTTTGATTACAAGGGGGCAACTTTGATTGCCGACTACGGTCACAATCCCGATGCCATTCAAGCCTTGGTTCACGCGGTCGACAACATGCCTGCAGAAAAGCGAGTGGTGGTCATCAGTGGTGCAGGTGATCGCCGTGATCAAGACATTCGCGATCAGACTCAAATTTTGGGCGCTGCCTTTGACGAAGTCATTTTGTACCAAGATGCGTGCCAACGCGGCCGCAGCGACGGCGAAGTGATTCAACTACTTCGCGATGGCCTCAATGGTGCTGTCCGAACCCAATATGTCCAAGACATTCAAGGCGAGTTCAATGCCATTGATGCGGCACTTGCGCGACTTTCTGCAGGCGACTTATGTCTGATCTTGATTGACCAGGTTGAAGCAGCACTGGCCTACATTCAAGGCAAGGTGAAAGAAAGCCAAGTGGCTTCAGCCAATTAACATGACGCCCGTGCAGGTTGCCACCAACGTGGCAGCCCACTGCAAGTATCGCTTCCAATTCGGTTTTGGCAATTCAATGGCTTGGTGTATCAATCGTCCCATCCAAACCGACAGTCCAAATGAAACACCTAAGCCCACTGCGTTGACGGTGATATTTTCAGCCCAGAAATTGAAGACCACCGCACTCACCAGCAAGCTGACGCTGAAGTGAATGAGAAAAATAGCGTAGGAAGCGTTTGACAGTTCGCGAATCCACTTCAATTTGAAGTACCGAATGGCATTGCAATCATTTGCCTCATACCAGCACAGCATCAGAGCCGTTGCAATGGCCAGCACCAGCCTGTCTCTGGGGTGGTATGCCATAGCAACAACACCAAGCATGAGAATCAGCAAGCCTAAATTTCGCACACTGAATTTAAAATCAGCGGAGCGCCACGATCCAACGCACAAACCCAGCCCATAAGCACCAAAGAAATAAGCAGCCCAAACATCCCCCAAGGGATTCAGGTTCCAAACAAACATCGAACAAAAGGTGAGAATCAACCAAAAGCCAAATGCCTTGCGCACGACAGAACCCTTGCCCGATAGACCTTGCCAAACTTGTGCAAGCGACGCACAAGCCATCGCCATTGCAAACAGTTGAAAATCTATGGCGACATACCAAACACCAGCTGAAAAAGCTTCTAAATCAAGAATATCTTGAAGTAAGAAAATGTGCGCAACAACTTGAATCAAGCTTGGCGCATTTGATAGCGACGAGTGATCAAAGTAAGGGCGAACAAGCGCTGTGATTGCAACGGCCACACTCAAGGCTGCTAGCAATGGGATTGTCAATCTCTGATAGCGCAACAACAATCTTGGAAAAAAATCAAACGCAGATTTTGGGACGGCATGGACCCAAGACTTGGCATTCAAGTATCCGCCAACAACCAAGAAAATTTGCACCGCCATCAGCGCGTAATCAAGAAGAAACTCTTGAGACAGGGGTAGCCACACTGCAACCACATTGGCCATGGGACTGTAAAGCGCCAGGTGGTGCCAAACAATGAGGACACAGGCGCAAGCCTTAAAGAGATCGATGACCTCTAGGCGTTCAGACTTCAAACTGAACGCTCTTGAAATTAAAGTGCCAAGCGAGCACGGGCGGAAGCGTACTGCTGCTTCAATTTAGCAACGAAATCAGCGGTACTGACCACCGCATCAACCGCGCCAATTCCCTGACCACAACCCCAAATGTCTTTCCAAGCTTTTTTGGCATCGCCGCCGAAGTTCATGGTCGAGGGGTCTGACACTGGTAAGTTGCTAGGGTCTAGCCCAGCAGATTTGATGGAAGGCGCCAAGTAGTTGCCATGCACACCTGTGAACAAATTGCTGTAGACAATGTCGTCTGAGTTGCAATCAACGATGGCCTGCTTGTAGGCGTCGGCAGCACGCGCCTCGTGGGTGGCAATGAATGCCGAGCCAATGTAGGCAAAGTCTGCACCCATGGCTTGCGCCGCCAAAACAGCATCGCCGCTGGCAATGGAGCCAGACAATGCCACGGGGCCATCAAACCATTGACGAATTTCTTGGATCAGTGCGAAGGGGCTTTTTTCGCCAGCATGTCCGCCCGCGCCTGCTGCCACTGCAATCAATCCATCAGCGCCTTTTTCAATGGCCTTGTGTGCAAATTTATTGTTGATGATGTCGTGCAACACCACGCCACCATAACTGTGCGCTGCTTGGTTAATGTCTTCGCGGGCACCCAATGATGTGATGATGATGGGCACCTTGTATTTCACACACATGGCCATGTCGTGCTCAAGGCGATCATTGCTTTTGTGCACAATTTGATTGATGGCAAAAGGTGCTGCAGGTTTGTCTGGATTGGCTTTGTTGTAAGCAGCCAATGTTTCGGTAATTTCAATCAGCCATTCTTCCAATTGCTCAGCGGGCCGTGCATTGAGCGCCGGCATGGACCCCACAACTCCCGCCTTGCATTGCTCAATGACCAATTTCGGATTGCTGATAATGAACAAAGGCGAGGCAATGACCGGAAAGGGCAAATTGGACAAAGCAGCGGGAAGTTTTGACATGAGGTCTCCTGTAATTTTGAAATGTATTTGTTTGCGCTGTCTTTAGCGGTAGACGCTGACTATTTTAGAAAGCTTCTAAAGAAAGCTCTGTCACGCACTTTGCACCGTCCACGATGCTGTCACGCACGCCAGGTGCACGGCTTAACAAATGATCGGCATAAAAACGCGCCGTGATGACTTTGGCATCCATAAATGCTTTGTCATTGCCAAGTGCGCTTTGCTTCAAGGCCACCAACATGGCGCGGCCCATCTGCCAGCCCGCCATCAAATTGCCTGTCAACATCAGATACGGCACACTGCCCGCATACACGTCATTCGGATTGGCTTTGGCTTGACCTGCCACAAATTGAACGACATCTAGAAAAGCCAAGCGAGCCGCTTTCAGTCTGCGACCAACTGCTTTGGCGTCTTCATGGGCATGGGCTAACAATTCGTTTTCTGTCAGCTCAACTTGGCCCGCCAATGCCTTGGCTGTTTGGCCGCCGTCACGGCTTGTTTTGCGACCCACCAAGTCGTTGGCTTGAATGGCTGTGGTGCCTTCGTAAATGGTCAGAATTTTGGCATCACGGTAGTACTGCGCAGCACCTGTTTCTTCGATGAAACCCATGCCACCATGAACTTGCACGCCCAGGGAAGTCACTTCTAAACTCATCTCCGTGCTGTAGCCCTTAACCAGAGGCACCATGAATTCGTAGAACAAGGCATTTTGCTTGCGCACTTCTGCATCTGGGTGGTGATGCGCCGCATCGTAGGCCGCTGCAGCAACTGTGGCCAAAGCGCGGCAGCCTTCTGTGGTGGCGCGCATGGTCATGAGCATGCGTTTGACATCGGGGTGATGAATGATGGGAGCCGATGTGTTCATGCTGCCATCGACTGGGCGGCTTTGCACACGGTCTTTAGCGTACTGAACTGCTTTTTGATAGGCACGCTCTGCAATTGCAACGCCCTGAACGCCAACGGCATAACGCGCAGCGTTCATCATGATGAACATGTATTCAAGACCGCGGTTTTCCTCGCCTACCAAATAGCCGATGGCGCCGCCATGATCACCATACTGCAGTACAGCGGTTGGGCTGGCCTTGATACCCATCTTGTGCTCGATGCTGACACATTGAACATCGTTGCGAGCACCTAGGCTGCCGTCGGCATTGACCATGAATTTGGGTACGACAAACAAGCTGATGCCCTTCACGCCTTCAGGCGCGCCTTGCACTCGAGCCAACACCAAGTGCACGATATTGTCAGCCATGTCGTGCTCACCGTAGGTGATGTAGATTTTGGTTCCAAAAACTTTGAAGGTGCCATCAGGCAATGGTTCAGCGCGTGTGCGCACCAAAGCCAGATCGGAACCGGCTTGGGGCTCCGTCAAATTCATGGTGCCCGTCCATTCACCCGAAATCAACTTCTCTAAGTAAATATTTTTCAATTCGTCGGAACCAGCCGTCAGCAAAGCTTCAATAGCGCCATCTGTTAACAAAGGACAGAGGGCAAAACTCATGTTGGCCGAATTGAGCATTTCGCCGCAAGCCGCGCCAATGGTTTTGGGCAAACCTTGACCACCAAATTCTGTGGGATGCTGCAAACCTTGCCAGCCACCTTCACCGTATTGCTTGAATGCTTCTTTAAAACCTGGTGTGGTCTTCACATGACCATTTGAAAAGGCAGATGGATTTTTATCGCCCTCCCAATTCAAAGGTGCAAGCACATCTTGGTTCAACTTGGCGCACTCTTGCAACACAGCTTGTGCAGTTTCTAAACCTGCATCTTCAAACCCAGGCATTTGTGCCACTTGGTCAATTTGGGCCAAGTGTTCTATGTTGAAAAGCATGTCTTTTAAAGGGGCAACGTAACTCATCTGTATCTCCAAACAAAAGAAAGGCACCTCACAGGATGCCTTTCAAACTGACATTCAAACTTAATCAATCGCTTTAAAGAGCGTTGACCAATTCAGGGACCGCCACAAACAGATCGGCTTCCAAACCATAATCGGCGACGCTGAAGATAGGTGCTTCAGCGTCCTTGTTGATGGCCACAATGACCTTGCTATCCTTCATGCCTGCCAAGTGTTGAATGGCACCTGAAATGCCGCAGGCCACATACAACTGAGGCGCCACAATTTTGCCGGTTTGTCCCACTTGCCAATCGTTGGGCGCATAACCTGCATCCACCGCTGCACGGCTGGCACCCATGGCAGCACCCAATTTGTCTGCCAAAGGGGTAATGACTTCGGCAAACTTTTCTGCACTGCCCAACGCACGGCCACCCGACACAATGATCTTGGCTGCTGTCAGTTCAGGCCGATCGTTTTTGGCAATTTCGCTGCCCTTGAATGTGCTTTTGCCGCTGTCAGCGATGACCGCAATGCTTTCAATGCTGGCCGAACCACCTGTCCTTGCAGCTGCATCAAAACCTGTTGTGCGAACTGTTAACACCTTGATGGCATCTTTGCTTTGCACTGTCGCAATGGCATTGCCTGCGTAGATAGGACGCTCAAAGGTATCGGCAGACAGCACCAAGGTCACATCGCTTAATTGAGCGACATCCAACTTGGCAGCTACGCGAGGCGATACGTTTTTGCCGCCAGCAGTGGCTGGAAACAAGATGTGGGTGTAGTTGGCCGCGATGGCCAGAACTTGAGCGGCCACATTTTCTGCCAAGGCATGCGCGAAAGCATCCGAATCAGCGTGAATCACCTTGGACACCCCTGCAATTTGGGACGCCTCATGAGCAGCCGCACTGGCGTTGTGACCTGCCACCAAAACGTGCACATCACCACCGCAAGCCAACGCGGCTGTGATGGTGTTAAGGGTTGCACCTTTGATCGATGCGTTGTCGTGTTCTGCAATCACTAGATTAGCCATAAACTTCCTTGATCAGTTGAGGACAGAGCAAATTTGCTGCGCAAATCTTGGTCTGTCCCGCAAATTAATTAAATTACCTTCGAAACATTCTTTAATTTATCAACCAAGGTAGCAACGTCAGGCACTTTGATACCCGCAGAGCGCTTGGGTGGCTCGGACACTTTCAATGTGGTGATGCGAGGTGATACATCGACACCCAAATCTTCAGGCTTGAAGGTGTCGAGTTGTTTCTTCTTGGCCTTCATGATGTTGGGCAATGTCACATAGCGTGGCTCATTCAAACGCAAGTCTGTGGTGATCACAGCTGGCATGTTGATTGACAATATCTCCAGACCGCCATCGATCTCGCGCGTGACTTGTGCTTTGCCGTCGACCACTTCTACTTTGGATGCAAATGTGGCTTGCGGCAAGTCAGCCAATGCGGCCAACATTTGGCCGGTTTGGTTGCAATCGTCGTCAATGGCTTGCTTACCCAAGATGATCAAGCCAGGCTGCTCTTTGTCAACCAAGGCTTTGAGCAATTTAGCCACCGCCAATGGCTGCAACTCTTCGGTGGTTTCAACCAAGATGGCGCGGTCAGCGCCGATGGCCATGGCGGTGCGCAATGTCTCTTGACATTGCGTAACACCGCAAGATACGGCGATCACTTCAGTGGCAAAGCCCTTCTCTTTCAAACGAACTGCTTCTTCCACTGCAATTTCATCAAAGGGGTTCATGCTCATTTTGACGTTGGCGATATCGACGCCTGTGCCGTCGGACTTGACGCGCACCTTCACGTTGTAGTCAACAACCCGCTTAACGGGAACAAGTATCTTCATGAAAGCTCTCCATTTGTATCAAAACACAAGCGCCGGACAATGCGGCAATCAATTGACGTTACGTAAACGTCAATTGTGCATCAAATTTGCATTTTCGCGAACCTAAGCCTGGTAAAAAAGCACGATCGTTCGAATTTTAAACTGGATTTATTAACCCACAAAGTTCATATTTTTTAGCACCCTCGGGAATTCACCGACCAATCGGTAGGTTAATTAAGGTTATTATTTAAAAAGCTGAATAATCGGCTTCGCGATTATATTTTTAACCATTTATTGGAGCACTCGGATGAACAAAACTTTGTTGGCCATGTCAGCCGCAACCCTCGTCGGCTTCAGCAGCTTGGCTCAAGCACAAACAGTGTTAACCGCATCAAGCTGGGTACCCCCCACGCACGGTCTGTCAATGTCTCAAAAAGAATGGTGTGATGACCTGGCGACCAAAACCTCAAATCGCGTTCGATGCAACATCCTTCCCCGTGCCGTCACCCCAGCGCCAGGCACTTTTGACGCCGTCAGAAACGGCTTGGTTGATGTCTCATTCACCGTGCATGGTTACACGCCTGGCCGATTTGTGATGACACAAATGGCGGAGTTTCCCTTCTTGGGTGACCGTGCAGAGCCCTTGTCTGTGGCTTTCAACCGCATTGCCAGTAAATACCCAGAATTCGCAGCCGAACACCAAGGCGTTAAAGTTTTGGGTTATTTCACCCATGGCCCCGGCATTGTTTTCAACACCAAGAAACCCATCACCCGCGTTGAAGACCTCCCTGGTCTTAAATTCCGAGTGGGCGGTGGCATGGTCAACGAAATCACCAAAACGCTAGACATGAACGTCACTCTCAAACCTGCTCCAGAATCTTATGAATTGCTGTCTAGCGGTGTGATGGATGGAACCTTGTTCCCCGCGGAGTCGACTGACTCGTTCAAAATTGACAAGATCATTAAACACGCTACACAGTTCCCTGGTGGTCTCTACAACACCAGTTTCGTCTTCATGATGAATCCAGCCAAATACAACAGCCTGTCGGCTGAAGACAAAAAAATTGTGGACGAATTGTCTGGCGAAGCCGTGGCGAGTCGTTTTGGAAAAGCCTGGGACCGTGTGGACGATCAGGCCTTAGTGAACATGCAAAAAAATGGCGTTAAAGTCATCAAAGCCGACAACTTCTTTGTGCGAGACGTCAATGCACGCACCACCAAGTTGGAGCGTGACTGGGCTCAAGCAGCTAGAGCAAAAGGCCTAAAAGACCCTTCTGGCACATTGTCTGAATTCCGCTCGGAAATCGCCAAGCTGCAAAAGCAAAAGTAATCTGAGTTTTCCTCGGGTGTCACCTCAGGAAAATGCAGAACACCAGCGGTATTTGCCCCTTCAGCAAATACCGCTTTTTTGATGGGTAAACAGTTGAAAAAGATTCTTGAAATTCTGTGCGGCACACTTGCTGGTGCCGCCCTCTTTGCCATCATGGTGCTGACATTTTTTGATGTCTCTGGCCGAAAATTCCTGTCGCAATCTATTACTGGCTCTTTGGAGTTGACCGAATTGTTGATGGTCGTGGTCATTTTTGCGGCGCTTCCTTTGGTCTCTCTCAAAGGCGAGCACGTGGTGTTTGATTCCTTGGATGGATTTTTGCCCAGTTGGGTTCGCAAATTTCAACAAGCCCTGATTCACATTTTTTGCGCGGCCTTGCTATTTGGTCTGGCTTATTTAATGTGGCAAACAGGTGGACAGTTTGCAATCACAGGCGAAACCACAGCCCAACTCAAAATCACCAAAGCACCCTTCATTCAAGGCATGGGCTTGTTGTGTGGTTTAGCCGGTTTTGTGCACTTGGCAAAAGCTTTTTTACGCAATGAAGACAATGCCTCTGAAGGGGGCACAGTATGACGGCTGCCTTGCTTGGCTTCTTGGCCATCTTCGTATTGGCCTTGATGCGCATGCCCTTGGCCTTTTCCATGGGATTGGTCGGTATTGTAGGTATTGGGTTAACACGTGGCTGGATGCCGGCCATGGCCAGCACTGCCCAAGTGGTCCACGATACAGGGTTTGCATACACCTTGTCAGTCATACCCCTGTTCATTTTGATGGGCAATTTTGTGGCACGTGCTGGTTTGGCACACGAGCTTTTCCATGCGGCATACACTTTCATTGGACACCGCAAGGGCGGACTGGCACATGCCACCATTGCGGCTTGTGCAGGCTTTGGCGCCATTTGCGGCTCATCCATTGCCACAGCAGCCACCATGGGCAAGGTGGCTTACCCCTCCATGAAAAGATTGGGTTACAGCGACTCCATGTCGACAGGGGTGATCGCAGCAGGTGGCACGTTGGGCATCATGATCCCGCCCTCTACCATCCTTGTGATCTACGGCATCATCACTGAAACCCACATTGGCAAATTGTTTGCCGCTGGGGTTCTGCCAGGCATTTTGACCGCGTGTCTCATGATGTTGGCGATTGTCATCATGACTTGGCACGACCCAGAACACGCGCCAGCGGGTGAAAAGTTCACTTGGCCCCAACGCTTACAAGCTTTGCGTGGCATCTGGGGGGTCTTGGTTTTGGTGGTTCTGGTATTGGGGGGCATTTATGGTGGTTTCTTCACCGCCACAGAGGGCGCCGGCATGGGCGCAACAGGTGCTTTTCTTTTTGCGCTGGCCCGCAGAGCCCTGAGTTGGAAGGTGCTCATGGAAGTTCTGGTCGAATCAGCACGAACCACCAGCATGCTTTTTACCTTGCTCATTGCTGCAACGATTTTTGCTAACTTCGTCAACTACACCAGCTTGCCTTTTGAGCTGAAAGAATGGATCACCCATTTAGGCCTTTCTCCCATCATGATCGTGGCGGCCATGATGATGATCTATGTGCTTTTGGGCACCGTGATGGAAGAGCTGACCATGGTCTTGCTGACCATCCCCCTGTTTTTTCCCATCGTCGTTCAATTGGGTTTTGACCCCGTTTGGTTTGGCGTCCTCATTGTGATGGTGATTCAAATTGGACTCATTTCCCCACCCGTCGGCATGAATCTATTTGTGCTGAACGCCCTGTTGCCCAATGTCGGCCTCGGTGCCATCTTTCGGGGCGTTTGGCCCATGGTGGTGGTGCTGATCATTACGCTGGGTATTTTGCTCGCCTTCCCAGGCATCAGCCTGTGGTTACCTTCCATGATGGATTGAACATGCTAGACCCTCAAGCCCAAGCCCTGATGCAGCTCATGATTGAAAAAGGTGTTCCACCAGTGAACACCCTCTCACCCACAGAAGCACGTGCATCCTATCGATCGCGCCGCGCATTTACGCAACCCGATGCACCAGATGTTTTCAAAGTAGAAGACAAAGTATTTTCAGCCAACGGCGTGAATGTGCCGGTCAGGGTGTATCACCCTCAAGCCGCGCAAACCCAAAAGGCCTTACCTGGCTTGGTCTACCTTCATGGTGGCGGCTGGACCATTGGCGACCTCGACACGCATGACGTGCTGTGCAGAAGTCTGTGTCTGCAAGCAGAGGTGGTGGTGGTTTCAGTGGATTACCGCATGGGGCCAGAGCACAAATTTCCAGCTGCTTACGAAGATACCGTGGCGGCTTTCAATTGGACTGTTTCGCAAGCTGCAAGTTTGGGCATTGATCCCCATCGAATTGCTTTAGGTGGTGACAGTGCAGGCGGCAATTTGTCCGCCGCAGCCTGCATTGGACTGCGCGATCAAAAAGGTCTGGCAGTCCAACCCGCTTTTCAGTTGCTCATTTACCCCGCCACCATCATGTGGCAAGACACTGCGTCTTATCACGCCAATGGCAAAGGCTACATGCTCACCAAAGAGTCCATTGCTTATTACACCGAAAGTTATTTGCGCAACCGCGAAGACGCCAAAGATTGGCGCGCCTCGCCTCAGCTGGCCGATAGTCATGCAGGACTGCCTCCCGCTTTTGTCATCACTGCGGGATTCGATCCTCTGCGCGATGAAGGTTTGATGTATGCCAACGTACTGACTAAAGCCGGCGTCTCTTCGCAATACATTTGTTTTGAACGGCAAATTCATGGCTTCATCACCATGGGCCGCGTCATGCAAGAGGCCAACACAGCGGTTAGTTTGTGCGCATCGGCATTGAAGGCCAACTTGCACCGGTAAAAGCAGTGCGCTAACTTAAGCAGTGGTTGAGCGCCTCTAAAAAGCGCAGTATCAGGGCAAGCTGCGGGTGTGGACCACACGCTGAGGGTATGGAATTTCAATGCCCTTTGCCTGCAGCAGCTGCAAGATTCGAATGTTAATTTCTGACTTCAAAGTCAACAAACCAGCCTGTTGTTCATCGACCCAATAATGGGCGCCAAACTCCAAGCCATCTGCACCAAAGTTGGTGAGCGTGACAAATGGCAAAGGATCTTTCAAGACTTTGTTTTGCTCTTCGCAAGCCTGCATGAGAAGTTGCATCACCCCATCGACATCCGTGCCGTAGGCGACAGTGACTTGGGTGGACTGCAAGATGCGCGAATCGGCTAAAGACAAATTTTCAACGCGGCTGTTAATCAGCATTTCGTTGGGCACAATAGATTCCCGCCCAGTCAGTGAGCGAATGACGGTGTAACGTGCTTTGATATCAGAGATGCGCCCTTCAAAGCCATCCACTTTGACACTGTCGCCAATGCGCATACTGCGCTCGGCCAAGATCACAAACCCACTGACGTAATTGGCGGCCAACTTTTGCAAACCAAAACCAATACCCACGCCTACCGCACCGCCTAATACAGAAAGCGCCGTGAGGTCAATGCCAACTGCCGACAAGGACAACATCAAGCCCACAAACAACAGCAAAGACGTGACAGCGTTGCTCACAGCCTTGCGAAGCGACAGTTCGCTGCCAGATGAAGATTTGAGCAATTTGGCTTCGATGGCCGATGAAACCCAGAGGGTGAGCAACATGACCAAGACAGCAGTCAAGCCCCCTTCAATGAGGGTTCTGACAGACAGATGTGAAGCACCAATCTTCCACTTAATTTGGTCTAACTCTTCTAGCACCAATGGCAACAAGCCAGTCAACCAAAGCACAACGGCAGCCCATGCCAACCATGAAAGACTTCTTTCAAGGGGCCTTACCCACTCTGCAGATTTGAAGGTCACTTGAAGAACCTTCACCCCCAATCGGATGACAGCCAAAGAAAAACAGACAGGCACCAAGAAATCAAAAATCCAAAGGGCTTGTGATTTCACCAAAACTGCCCGCGTGATAAAGACCAAGACTAACAAAAGCGACGGGAACAGCACACCATCAAACAGACGCCGGCCCAACAGAACTGATAAATCCCATTGCGGCGTTACACGGCGAACACCCCAAACCAGAAGCCAAGCCATGGCAATGCAAGCCAAGAAAAGGAGGAGTTCTTGGGTGGCTTGTTGAGGGTTCATGTGTGACCACCAAAAAACGGGGTCGTTCATCATGCTAGGCGCAGTTTTCAATCTGAGTGTCCTTGGGTATTTTCAAACGTCCGCCAAGACGCGAAGATGCGCTTCGACACTGCGAGACAAGGCACTGAGGTTGTAGCCACCTTCTAAGCAACTCACAATTCGACCTTTGGCGTGTTTGCGGGCCATCTCTTTGATGCGCTGCGTCATCCATACGTAGTCTTGCTCGACCAAGCCCAACTGGCCTAAATCGTCTTCTCGATGGGCGTCAAATCCTGCACTGATGAAAATGAGTTCGGGTCGATGTGCTTCTAAGCGTGGGATCCACATCATCTCGATTAACTCCCGAATGTCCATGCCCTTGGTGTAAGCAGGTACAGGCAAATTGACCAAGTTAGCGTCGTGCTTGAGTGCGCCGCCCTCAGGGTAAAACGGATGCTGAAAAAAGCTGACCATCAAAATACGATCGTCACCCGCCACAATGTCTTCGGTGCCATTGCCGTGGTGAACATCAAAGTCAACAATGGCCACGCGCTTTAACCCATGACGCTCGAGTGCGTATTTGGCCGCAATGGCAACATTGTTGAAAAAACAAAAGCCCATGGCCTTGTCGCGACAGGCATGGTGACCTGGCGGTCGAATGGCGCAGAAAGCATTTTCTAATTCACCCGCAATGACAGCATCGGTGGCATCCAAAGCCGCGCCAGCCGAGCGCAAGGCAGCTTTCCAGGTGTGCGAATTCATGGAGGTGTCTGGATCAAGCGATGTGTGCGTAGGCCCGCCCGCCTGCATGTCCTCGGCCAGTGCGTCACTCAAGCCCCTGAGCGAAGCCACATACATGCGGCCGTGGGCCAATTCAATGTCTGCCAAAGAAGCTGGCGATGGCTCTCTGCGGTCTAAGGCGTGATCGAGCCCGGTGATGAGCAAGCGATCTTCAATGGCATCAAGGCGCTGGGGACACTCAGGATGACCCTCTCCCATTTCGTGCAGGCGACAATCAGAGTGTGTGAAATAGCCAGTAGCGCCCATGGGTATTTTAAAAAAAGAGGGACAAAATGTGAAGCACTCAGCTTATCACGACACCTGCACGCATTTCAAAGGCTAAACTCAAGACATGCGAATTTTGTCTTTGATCTTGATCAGTTTGGGGCTGTGTATTTCAGCGGGCGCACAACCCGCCGAAAGTGCCAAAAAATCAAAGTCAAAAAATAAATCTTCCGTGCCTGCTCCGGGAGCTTCCTATGCCAAAAGGCCTGATGCCACGGCGTGGGCTGAGCGAATGGCTCAGGAAAATCAGCTAGACCCCAAGTGGGTCAAAGCGCAATTGGCTCAAGCCAAGCTGATTCCCAGTATTCCCAAGCTGATATTGCCGCCAGCCCAGGTCAGTCAAAAAAATTGGGCGGCCTACCGTGCCCGCTTTATCGAACCCAAACGCGTTCAAGCAGGTCTTCAGTTTTGGCAGCGTCACCAAACGCTACTCATGCAAGCCGAGCAAGCCTATGGTGTACCACCATGGCTCATTGTGGGCGTCATCGGCGTTGAAACTTTTTATGGACAACATACAGGCAACTTCAGGGTTTTAGACGCCTTGAGCACGCTGACCTTTGACTTCCCTAAAGAACACCCAAGAGCCACAGAACGTCAGACCTTTTTCTCCAAAGAATTGGCACAATTTTTGATCATGGCGTCTAAGGAAAAAATCAATCCCACCAAGCTCAAAGGCAGCTACGCGGGTGCTATGGGACTGCCCCAATTTATGCCATCTAGTTGGGCCAACTTTGCAGTCGATTTTGATGGCGACAAACACATTGACTTGTTCAACAACCCTGCCGATGTCATTGGCTCTGTGGCCAATTACTTCAAAGCTTTTCAATGGCAGACTGGCATGCCCACACACTACCCAGTTAAGTTTGATGCTGCGCTTTTAGACATGGATGCCCTCATGGCCCCCGACATCTTGCCAACTTTCAGCGTCAACAGCTTCCAGGCAAAAGGTGCTGTGATAGAAGGCGATGCTTTGTTACACAAGGGGCCATTGGCGTTGATTGAGTTACTCAACGGCAATGAATCACCTAGCTATGTGGCTGGCACAGAAAATTTCTACGCCATCACACGCTACAACTGGAGCAGCTACTACGCCATGGCGGTGATTGAACTGGGTCAGGCCGTGGCGCGGGAAATGCCAAGCAAGCCCTGAGAGCGTTCACGCATGAACCCATTGAACCCCAAAAAACTGCTGCTGACCAAGTGGACTGCGGTCACACCCATCGCCAAACAAAAGCACTTTTTGGTCAGCCGAGTGATTCAACCTGAACAGCCGACCGATCCGATTGAAGATGTGGAACTTGAAGCAGTGTTCTCCAAGGCCACGCAAATCATTGCGTGGCGTGAGTTGCAAAACGACAGTGTTTGGAGGCAGGGTTGGGTTTGATCAGGAGTCAGCCTTAAAGCCCAAGGCTGTCACTAAACGCTTTGCCATCTCTGAATCTTCTGCAAGACGGCGCGTGTGTTCAGCCGAGGTACTGGCCTCTAGGTTGGCTGCTAACGGTGTCACAAAGTCTCGAATGTCTTGCTGGCCCATGGCCTGGCGCAGCGCTGTATTGAGGTTTTGCCTGACCGCCTCACTAATCCCTGCAGGTGCAAAGAAACCAAACCATTCGCGAACCATCAATTCACCAAAGCCTTGCTCGCGGAAAGTGGCGACATCGGGAGTGAAAACGGCACGATCGGGGCCAGAGGTGGCCAGAATTCGAATCTTGCCGGATTTGTGGTGCTGTACCCAATCGCCCAGAGGCGAAGACATGCCCGCAAGCTGCCCGCCCATCACTTGAGGTATGGCAGGGCCAGAGCCGGCAAAAGGAACATTGGTGATTTGAAAACCACCCAACATGGCCAATCGGCCTGCCAGCAAATGTGGCATGGATCCAGCCGCAGGGTTGCCAATACTGGCTTTGCCTGGATTAGCCTTGGCCCATTCGACAAAGTCTTTGATGTTCTTCACTGAATCTGGAACCGCAGGCCCCACAACGAAAGCGTGGTCAGTAGAGTGCCCAATACCGATAGGGGTCACATCGGATTGCGTGTAACTCAGTCGGCTGTAGGAATGCGGATAAATGGTCAGCATGGATGCGGGCGAATACAAAATGTGGGCCCCATCAGCTGCAGCAGACTTGAGGGTGGTCACGCCGATCTGCCCACCGGCGCCGGGTTTGTTGTCCACAATGACGTTGTTGGCGTAAGTACCGCGCATCTTCTCAGCAATTCGGCGAGAAAAAGCATCGGTCGTGCCCCCTGGCGGGAAACCCACAATGATGCGCAGATTTTCTAAGCGAGTTTGTGCAAAGTTGGGCAGATGGGTGAGGCCCAACACACCAGCTAAGGCACCTTGCATCAATTGGCGACGGTTTGTCATGGGGAGAAGCTCCTGGAATCTTGTGAATGAATGTAACAAAACGGGATTGAAACACTTCAAATGAGAAATTCACAGAGGGTATTTACTAGGCGCAAAACGCCTTGGCAGCTCAACGACTTTGGCCTACTTCCAACAACTCGCTAATCAGGGCCTGCGTTTTCAATGCATCTGCGCCGCTCACACGCGGTGAACGTTTTTCAGAGATGGCTTGCATGAAATCGGTGATGAGTTCACGGTGTGGCTCATGCGAAAAGTCCATAGGGTTGACTCCGCTCCCAGTGCCACCCTCGTTGCTAATGATCACAGGCGCTCCCTCCAAAAAGTGAACTTGCAGGTTGCCTCCTGTCAAGCGGGCACTGCCCAGCGTGCCAATGATGTCAATCGTTTCTGGAAAACCTGGATGCATGGCGGTGGTGGCCATCAAGTCGCCTGGCGCACCATTACCTAAGACCAGCAGTGCACTGACATAATCTTCTGTCTCCATCTGATGCAATCGTGTTTGGCGAACCACCGCAGACTTAACCGACTGAACGCCTACCAGTGCGCGGAACAAGTCCAATGTGTGAATGGCTTGCGTTAGCAACACGCCCCCGCCATCACGTGCAAGCGTGCCTCTGCCTGGCTCGTTGTAATAAGCTTGTGAACGCCACCAAGGCACTCGAATGGATGCAGCCTGTACCTCACCCAAACGGCCATCAATCAGCAACTTGTGCAAAACTTGCGACGCTTCACGAAAGCGATGCTGCAGAACCACCCCCAGCTGAAGACCGGACTGAGCTGCCAATTCAACCAATTGTGTAGATCTCTCCAAATTAAGCTCAAGAGGCTTTTCTAGCAAGACGTGCTTTCCAGCAGCAAAGCAACGCTGACAAATATCCAGATGTGTAGACGCGGGGGTAGCAACAATGACAGCATGAACCTCAGGGTCTTGCAAAATGAGTTCAAGCGAGTCAGTCAAATGGACTGGCCCCGTATAAGCTTGAATTCGATCAGCACGTGGTTGTCGCGCAAACGCATATCGCAATTCAACGCGGTCCTTAAGATCTTGCAAGCTGCGCAAGTGCGGCAAAGCGCCAGAGCCCAAACCCACCAGCGCTATGACCATTTTGGATGTCATGTCAGCTAGCGTTACCAATTTTGACATGGTTAATTTTCGCCTGCGCTTTGACCAGCGAAGGCACCAATTCTTGCCCATAACCCAGCGCGCAAGCGGTTATCAGGCTTTGATGCACGCTTGTACCAACCAGCGAAGGCGCTTTCACACTTTCAGTCAGATGAACGTAGTAGCGCAAATCTTTTGACGCGTTGTTCAACTCGAACTTCAAACCGGTGTAGTCACCCTCGAGCGTTTTGGCCATGGCTTGAAATAAACCAGAATTGACGGCACCTGCCGACACCACGCGAACCAATTGGTTCACATCGATACCTGCTTTGGCTCCTACCGCGAAGGCTTCAGCCGCAGCGGTAGTAATGGCTTGACCCAGAAAGTTGTTCAACAGCTTGATGACATGGGCCGCGCCAGTTTCACCGACGTGAAAAATATTTTCACAATACGCCTTGAAGACTGGCTCAAGCTGTGCAAAAACCGCAGGGGAAGCGCCCACCATGGTGTTTAGTCGACCTTCCTCAGCCTCGACAGGCGATCGCGCTAATGGCGCGTCAACCAAAGTCATACCAGCATCATTGCAGCGGGCAGCCAGTCGGCGTGTTGAATCGGGTTCGCTGGTAGATGCATCCACAACCAATAGTCCGACACGAGCTCTGCTCAAAATTCCTTGGGGACCTTCAAGAGCAGCTTCGACCTGAGGTGTGCCGGTGACACAAATGATGACCGCATCACACGCAGACAAATCGGCGTGACAGCCCACAAGCTTTGCCCCTGCGGCGAGCAGGTCCTTCAATGGCTCTTGCTTAGAGTGCGCAGTCAAAGAAACTTGGAAACCTTTGGCCAGCAAATTCTTGGCAATGCCGTGCCCCATCAAACCTGATGCGCCAATAAAACCGATGTGTTCATATTTTGCTTTCTTGTGTTATTAAAAAAAATGGGATGCCTGATTAATTCGGAAACCATGGTTTACCCCAAGAGCTTTTGGACGACTTTAACCTAAAGTTTAAGGAGCAACCACTACTCGGTGTTGTGATCAAAACTTATCAGGAGACATGGACATGAAATTTTTGAAGCCTCTGCTTGGCGTGGTTTTTTCTTCGGTCATGGCTTTAAGCGCGTACGCGCAGCAAGCCCCTATTACGCTTCACGGCGCGTCCCAATTTGGTGACGACCACGCTTTTACCAAAGCCATGGTTAAGTTTGAAGAATTGGTCAAAAAATATTACGGCAAGCCGGTCAATTTTGTACTGCATAAAAACAGCGAATTGGGTCTCGAAAAAGATTACTTCGCTTACATGAATCAGGGTAAAGCCGTTGATTACGCCATTGTTTCGCCTGCCCACATGTCTACTTTTTCTAAAGCAGCACCATTTATCGACGCGCCCTTTTTGTTCAGCGATCTGGCTCACTGGAATAAAGTGCTTGACCAAGACTTGCTCAAGCCGATTGCTGATGAAGTCGAGCAAAAAGCCGAAGTCCGTTTGATTGGCTATGCGGGCGGCGGTGTTCGCAATATTTTCTCAAACAAAGCTGCCGGCAATTTGAACGATCTCAAAAATCTGAAAGTACGCGTTCAAGGTGCACCCATCTGGAGCCGCACCTTTTCCGCTGTGGGCATGGCGCCCACCGTCATTGCTTACAACGAGGTCTATAACGCCATTCAAAACGGCGTGATCAATGCTGGCGAAAATGAAGCGGCAGGTGTTGAAGCTATGAAGTTTTACGAAGTGGCCCCTAGCATCTTGATGACACGCCATGCAATTACCATTCGCCCACTTTGCTTTTCAGTCAAGACTTTGAAGAAATTACCTGCAGATTTACAAGCTGCAATCATCAAGGCTGGTAAAGAAGCTGGTGCTTATGGTCGTCAAATTGAGTCCTCTGAAGATCAGGCCAAACTGGACAAATACGCCAAAGAAGGTAAATTAAAACAAGTGCCTTTTACACAGCGTGCTGAAATGCAAAAATTGGTTGACCCTGTCATGGCTGCCTACGCCAAAGAAGTGGGTGCCGATGCAATCTTCGCCAAAATCAACAGTTTGAAATAAAACTGAATGAGGGAGAACGGGCAACCTCGGGTTGCCCGTTGTTTTTAAATCTCTGGAATGCCAATGCAAAAAATCCTTTCTTTGATCGATAGACTGCTTCATTTTTTGCTCATCACGACCGTGTTGCTTCTGATCATCCCGGTCAGCCTACAAATCTTTTCCCGATTCACCGAATTGATTCCACGGTACATGTGGACCGAAGAGATGAGTCGGTTCTTTTTTGTTTGGCTCATCATGCTCGGCGCTACATTGGGGGTGCGCGAACGTCTTCACTTTGATGTCGATTTCTTGCCAGAGCTTTCACCTCGTGCAACCCATGTGCTTCTGCGACTCAGCCAAACAGCGATGTTGGTTTTTTCAGTCGTCATTCTCTACTGGGGCATTGAGTTCACAAAGTTTGGCTGGAATCAAACTTCTGAATTGGCAGAGATGCCCATGTGGTGGATCTTCATTGCGTGGCCTATTGCAGGTTTTTTGTGGATTGTTTTTATGCTGGATCACATCTTCAATTCCAGTGATATCAGCGAAAGTTCTAACCAGGGGTCCGTGATTTGAGCGCTTCACTTTTATCGCCTTCAATGGCGGCACTTATTCTCTTTGGTAGTTTCTTTTTACTGTTGGCAATTCGAGTCCCTGTTGCCTTTGCACTCGGACTGGCCGCTTTGCCCATTCTCATTTTGGAGCCACGCTTGTCCCCCATGGTCTTGTTCAATGAAATGTTCAAGTCATACAACTCGTTCATTTTGTTGGCGGTGCCCTTCTTTCTGCTTACCGCCAATTTGATGAACAGCGGCGGCATCACAGAACGATTAATGCGCTTATCGCGCGCGTTGGTGGGCCATTTTCCTGGTGGACTTGCGCAGATCAATGTGATCTTGTCGGTTTTCTTTGCTGGCATCTCTGGGTCATCTACCGCAGATGCGGCCAGTCAGGGCAAGCTTTTCATTGAGGCACAGGTAAAGGAAGGCTACGACTTGTCTTTCTCGATTGCCATCACCGCGGTTTCTGCCGTACTTGCCGTCATCATCCCGCCATCGATCTTGATGGTGGTCTGGGGTGGGGTTATTTCTACATCGATCGGTGCAATGTACTTGGCTGGCATTGTGCCTGGCTTGTTGATTGGACTGGCCCAAATGGCCACCGTCCATGCCTATGCCAAAAAACGCAACTACCCAGTCTATCCTCGGGCCAGTTTAACTGAAATGTACAAGGCAGCCATTGTGTCTATCCCAGCCATGATGACACCCGTCATCATTGTCGGTGGCATATTGGTAGGGCTTTTCACAGCCACAGAATCTGCAGCTGTAGCGGTCTTGTATGCGGCCGTTTTGTCCATGCTTTTTTACCGCGAAATGAATTGGAAAAGCTTCATAGCAGCCATTGTGGATACGGGCAAACTCAGCTCCGTCGCATTGTTTTGTGTTGGTACTGCGTCGGTCTTTGGCTGGCTGTTGGCCTATTACCAGATTCCTAAAGCACTGCTGGCCAACGTAACAGAATGGGAGCTTGGCGTCATTGGTGTCGGGTTATTGATTGCTGGCGCGTTTTTGGTTGTGGGCTGCTTCTTAGATGCCATACCGGCCATCATTATTGTTGGAACCACTTTACAACCATTGGCCGAATCTGTGGGCATGCACCCAGTGCACTTTGCCATTGTTGGCATTGTGTCTTTGGCATTTGGCCTCATCACACCGCCCTATGGCATGTGTCTCATGATATCTTGCGCCGTTGCTAAAGTACCTATCAGCTTTGCCATCAAAGACACCATGATCATGCTGATCCCTATGTTGGTCGTGCTGATGGCCATCATTGTGTTTCCAGACATCGTGCTGTTTTTGCCGCGATTTTTCTCACCCGAACTGATTAAGTAATTCTGAATCATTGCATGGTTGCAACTTTGCAATCGGCTAATCGGCAGCCCTAGGTTCTACCCTTCTAGGTGTGTGCCAATAGCGCCGACGAACTTCTCGTTCGCAATGCAATTGCTCAGGCTTGTTACTTTGCCAATGGGCAGCACCACACTCCGAGGATAACGATAAAGGAACACCCAGAGATTCGTAGCGCTGAACAACACGAGGCGCAGGGTGGCCATAACGATTTCGGTAACCCGCCTGAACCACTGCCCATTGAGGCATCAGGGCCTCAATGAAGCCAATTGTTGAAGATGTTTGGCTGCCATGGTGCGGCACCAGCAAAACACCAACGGGCTGCAGGGTCAAGCCTTGAAGCAAAGCCAACTCTTGAGGTGCCTCGATGTCGCCGGCCAACAAGGCACTTCCCAAGTTGCGATCAAGCGCCATGTTTGACTGAGCCATTTGACTGGCATCCACCCTCAACACACAGCTCAATCCATTGGCGCCAGCCAACTTGCTGTAATCGGAAAGAAGTGGGTGCAGCATCTCAAATTGAACGCCATCCCACTCCCATTTCTGCCCAGCGATGCAAGCATGCACAGGGCGAATGTTCGCCAATGGGTGGCCCACTTCAACTGAACTCCAGAGATCTGCATTGGGGTGAGCGCGCAACACTGCGGGCGCACCCCCCGTGTGATCTGCATCGCGGTGGCTAAGCATCACCCTGTCCAACTTCACGCCCAAGCGATTTAGCAAAGGCACCAACACCCTCTGCCCTGCATCTGAGGTCTCAGAGTACATGGGCCCCGCGTCATAAAGCAAGGCATGATTGGCCGTTCTGAGCAATACCGCATTGCCTTGTCCCACATCGGCAAACCACAGATCAAAATGACCAAGCTGTGGTTTAGGAACTTGCCACAGAAAGATTGGCAACATGAACAGCACACCCCAAGCACGCAAGTTCCATGGCCATGCTTGTAACAACATCAAGCCACCCAAAATAGCCAGGACCGCCAAGACAAACGGAGGTGTTGGCAATTGCCAAACACTGCCTTGTAAACTGGCCAAAAGCGTGAGCATGGCCATCAGGGGTTGAAGGGCCCAAGAAGCCACAAGCCAAAGCGGTGAGGCCAATACGCCCAAAATGGCAAGTGGGGTGACCACCCAAGTAACCCAAGGTATAGCCACCAAATTAGCCAACAAACCAACCCATGAAACCTGCCCAAAAAACAAAATAGCAAGCGGGGTTAAAGCCACTGTGACCACCCATTGCTCTCGCAGCAAGCCCTTCAGTGAATGAAATACTTTGGACATCCAATGAAGGCCGATTGACTCAAACGTATTTTTTCGCACTGTTTCAGAGCCATCATCTTCAAAATTTTTTAGCTCAGAATTTTTCGATGATTCGCTGACCATCAAGACACCCACCGCCACAAAGCTCAACCAAAAACCGGCTTGAAGCAAAGCCCATGGATCAACAGCCACCACCACCCACAAAGCCAAACCAAGGCTCCAAAAAAGTGGCCAACGCGCACCCCTAAGTTGAAGCAAACTCAGTACCCAAAGCATGATGACGGTCCTTTGCGAGGGCAAGCCCCAGCCACTGAACAGCGCATACAGTGTGGCCCGCAGGGCACCTAGCAAGACAGCTGCATGCGGCGCAGGCCAACGCAAACAAAGTCGGCTTCCACGCGCAGCAGAGAAGCGCCAAAGTCCTCGAATTGCGCCAGCCATCACCCATGCAAACAAGGTAATGTGCAGACCCGAAATACTCATCAAATGCGCGACACCCGTTGCCCTGAAAAGATCCCAGTCCGAAGTTTGAATGGCGGCTTGGTCACCCATGACCAATGCCGAAATCACGCCAGCCATGGAACGACTTTGTGCATCTCCCGCCAACAGTTTTTGTTCAATTTCTGATCGAACGTATTGCCTAGCTTGTGCGACGGGATAAAGCCATGATGTCTTGATCTTTAGAGGCGCTTGAGCGCGTTTGCCTGTCAGCACAGAGCCTGTGGCCATGACCCCTTGTTCCCATCGCCACAAAGCCTCATCGAAGCCGCCCAAATTGAGTGTGCCATGGGGAGCTTTGAGGCGCACATTGAACTGCCATGTGTCGCCTGCTTTGAGTCCAGCCCAATGACGGCCTGTCATCCAATCAACTGAGTCTCTGTCGTACCAAGCAAGATCAATCCACTCCGGCACCACGACATTGCGTGATGCACTGCCCTCCAAAGCAGATTGAACTTGAAACCTGAATCTCACACCGTTTGAACTCTGCTGAGGCAAAGACGCAATGATCCCCGAAAGCATGAGTTCTTTGCCCTCTATCAAAGGATCGAGTCTGTGTTGGGCCTGCCAAAGACAACGGGCATTGACAAACGACAAAGCCAGCCCAAACGAAATGAATGCCCCCAAAAGACAATTTGTGAAATGAGAGTTGTTGGCGCGCAGCAAGTATGAGAGCGCGCCAACTGAGACGGACAAACTGCCAACAGTCAGGACAACAGAAAGCGACCAAAGGCTAGCCTGTTGCAACTGAAGTGCCGTGCCCAAAAGCCAAGCAGCCAAGCACCAAGGCAGTGTCCTCACCATAAGAGCCTTTCTTTGTGCCCACCATGGCGCGGCTTTTTCTAGTTTAGGAGGCACTAACTGCTATTTCGATGCAAGCGCTGTTACGTTGACTTGCAGTTCAAGTAAATCAGTGTCACAGTGGAGCCGCTTTAAACTTGAACCTTTAACCCATTTTTTTCAACATGTCCATTTACAAACGCCTAGAAGAATTGCAAATCACTTTGCCGCCTGTTGCCACTCCCGCGGCAGCCTATGTCCCCTTCGCTCAAACTGGCAATTTGGTTTTTTTGAGTGGCCATATTTCTAAAAAGAACGGCCAAGCTTGGACGGGGCAATTTGGTAAGAACATTCAAACCGAAGAAGGCAAAGCTGCAGCCAGAGCGGTTGCTATCGACTTGCTGGGCACCCTGCATGCGGCTGTCGGCGACCTCAACAAGGTCAAACGCATCGTCAAGGTGATGAGTCTGGTGAATTCAACATCTGAATTCACAGAGCAACACTTGGTGACCAATGGCTGCAGTGAGTTATTGGGCCAGGTATTTGGCGATGCCGGCGCGCACGCTCGAAGTGCTTTTGGCGTTGCTCAACTGCCCATGGGTGCCTGCGTCGAGATTGAATTGATCGCCGAATTAGCTTAATTCAACAAAATTGCCACACTGTCTATCTTTGCAAGTTTATGGCAAGGCAAAGCAATTATTGATAGTTTTGAGAGGGGACATGGCCTTATCCAAAAATAATTAATCACTTTTACCTACAAAATTGTTAAATATTGATTAATAAATGCGTACAAAAAGAATTATTATGAATTCTTAAGTAAACATTTAAACAGGAAAACCGCCATGAAACCACTCTGTGTCAGCTTCGTCGAACAAGACTCTAATTTGGCGGAACAGGTCCTTGCCCACCTTCACACTGCTGGCATTCAATGCCATCACTACTCAGACGCGAACGACTTAGCCGCACAAAACGCCCACCAAATCAGTGATGTTGTGGTTTTAGATGCTTTCACACTGGGCGAACAAAGTCTGACCTATGCAGCCAAATTGGCCAAACACCCAGAAGTTCGTGTAGTCATGATTGCCCCAGCCACCGAGCCCCAAGAACGCATTGCAGCCATTGCAGCGGGGGCTGACGTCTGCATTAGCAAACCGTTTAACCCCAGTGAGTTAATCGCCATCATTGAACGCTTGGCTGCAAGACTTCCCAAAACCCTCAAAACCGGCTGGACCATCGATCCTGTTAGGGCCTTGCTTACGGGCCCAGCTAACAATGCCATTGGGCTGACCGCCATGGAAACCGTTCTGCTGACGCAATTGGCCATGGCACCCGAACAAGCATTGCGCAGCGATGCCTTGGAAATGGCCATCTGGGGCCTCTCAGATTTTTACAACAACAAACGCTTGCAAGTGTGTGTCTCAAGACTTCGCAAGAAGTTAACCCACAGGAATGGTCCCGAGGAGCTCTTGGCCACATGCTGGCGTTCTACTTACCAATTTGTGCCTCGCATGCATTTCGCACCCAAAAGGTAAGCCTCTGCTTTATTCAACGCGTGAAATTTGGGTGGGCTTGAAGCCCAAATCAGCAGCCTTGCCTTTGCGCGCTCTCGCCGCCCGCGCATTGTTCAAACTTCTAATTTCAAGCGTTTCTTCGCGGTCTTTGCCGCCGCGGCCAATACCCGTGAGCTTCACACTGCGGGTGTAGGCGGCTGCGCCAGCCAGCGTGTCTTTGGCTTCCAAATCAAGCAGCATCAATCCACGCCCCCCCTTCTCCATCAGCTTGAGTTCACTGATTTCAAAAGTGAGAATGCGGCCCCCTGTGGAAGCGCAGGCAACATGCGTTGCGGCAGGCATCACTTTAGCGCCTGGTTGCGGCGTAGCGTTTGAGCCTGACACATGTGATGGTGCGCACACCGATTCGCCCTCGCCCACTGTGAGAAAAGCTTTGCCGCCTTTTTGACGCGAGATCATGTTGTCCACTGTCGCCATGAAACCATAGCCGCCCGAACTCGAAAGCAAGAGTGTGGCGTTTGACGGTCCTGCAAAGTAATGTGCAATCTGAGTTCCGGGTTCCAGTTCAATGAGCGTGGTCACAGGCTGGCCATCGCCACGCGCTCCAGGCAACGCAGACACAGGCACAGAGTACACACGACCACTGCCTTTTTGGGCCGTGCCAAAAGCCAGCAATGTATCAACAGTGCGGCACTCATAGGCGCCGTATAAACCATCGCCCGCCTTGAATGCAAAACTGCTAGCGTCGTGACCATGACCTTGGCGTGCACGCACCCAGCCTTTTTCCGAAACCACCACAGTCACAGGTTCGTCAACCACTTTCACTTCGGCCACAGCCTTCTTCTCTTCTTGGATGAGTGTGCGGCGCGGGTCGGCAAATGCTTTGGCATCATGCTCAATCTCTTTCACCATCAAGCGTTTGAGTGCGGAAGGATTGGCCAAAATTTCTTCGAGTTGTGTTTGCTCGGTGCGCAGTTCTTTCAACTCTTGCTCAATCTTGATGCCTTCCAAGCGGGCCAGTTGGCGTAGGCGAATGTCAAGGATGTCTTCCGCTTGACGCTCGCTCAGTTTGAAACGAGTCATCAAAGCCTGCTTGGGCTCATCGCTTTGGCGAATGATGGCAATCACTTCGTCAATGTTGAGCAACACCAACTGACGGCCTTCCAAAATATGGATGCGGTCCATCACCTTGCCTAAGCGATGCTCAGAGCGGCGAACAATGGTTTGTTGGCGGAAAGTAATCCACTCAAGCAACATTTGGCGCAATGACTTTTGCACCGGCTTGCCATCAATGCCCACCGAGGTCATGTTGATGGGCGAGGAGGTTTCCAAGCTGGTGTGCGCCAGCAAAGCCGTGATCAGTTCTTGTTGCTCAATGCGGCTGGTTTTAGGCTCAAACACCAAACGCACTGCGGCATCTTTGCTGGACTCATCGCGCACTACGTCTAGCAGGGACAAGATGCTGGCCTTAAGTTGCATTTGGTCTGCACTCAGGGCTTTCTTTCCTGCCTTCACTTTGGGGTTGGTGAGCTCTTCAATTTCTTCCAGCACTTTTTGCGAGCTCACACCAATGGGCAGTTCAGTGACCACCAATTGCCATTGACCCCGCGCCATGTCTTCAATTTTCCAACGCGCGCGCACCTTCAAAGAGCCACGGCCTGTTCGATAGGCATCTGCGATGTCGGAGGCCGGACTGATGATTTGGCCACCGCCTGGATAGTCGGGGCCAGGGACCAAGACAAACAATTCTTCGTCGGTGAGCTTGGGCGACTTGATAAGGGCTACGCACGCATCGGCCACTTCACGCAAATTGTGGCTTGGAATTTCAGTGGCCAAACCCACCGCAATGCCACTTGCACCGTTCATCAACACAAAGGGCAAACGCGCTGGCAACTGACGCGGCTCTTCGGTAGAGCCGTCGTAGTTGGGAATAAAGTCGACGGTGCCTTGGTCTATCTCATCCAACAACAAAGTGGTGATTTTGGAAAGACGTGCTTCTGTGTAGCGCATAGCCGCTGCGCCATCGCCATCTCGGCTGCCAAAGTTACCTTGGCCATCAATGAGTGGGTAGCGCTGGCTGAAGTCTTGCGCCATGCGCACCAGTGCATCGTATGCAGCTTGGTCGCCGTGAGGGTGGAAGCGGCCCAGCACATCACCCACCACGCGCGCACTTTTAACCGGTTTGGCACCCGTAGTGCCCGAAAAGCCCAAACCCATGCGCGACATGGAATACAAAATGCGCCGCTGGACTGGTTTTTGACCATCGCACACATCGGGTAAAGCACGGCCCTTGACCACGCTCAATGCATATTCAAGGTAGGCGCGCTGCGCATAAGTGGCCAAATTCAGAGAGTCATCGGACTCGCTGTTTTGAAGGTCTAAGGTCGGTTGATCGTTCATGTTGGGATCATTTCAAATCTAAGCAATTCAGGAAGGCGTTGACTGAGCACTTAGATGTCAACTTCAATGTCATCACCATGCAATTCCATGAGTTCGCGGCGCGCTGCCGCTTCGCCCTTGCCCATCAATTGGGTGATCAAACTTTCGGTTTGTGCAAAGTCTAGGGTGCCTAGTTGAACAGGCAGCAAACGACGTGTATCTGGATTGAGCGTGGTTTCCCACAGTTGCTCTGCATTCATCTCACCCAAGCCTTTGAATCGGCTGATGCTCCATGCACCTTCACGAACACCATCTTTGCGCAGCTTGTCCAAGATACTTTGTAACTCGCCATCGTCAAGTGCATACATCTTGGCGGCTGGTTTTTTTCCACGCGCCGGTGCATCTACACGGAACAGAGGTGGGCGGGCGACAAACACATTGCCCGTTTCAATGAGCTTGGGAAAGTGGCGGAAAAACAGTGTCAAGAGCAAGACTTGAATGTGCGAACCATCCACATCGGCATCGCTCAAGATGCAAATCTTGCCGTAACGCAAACCCGACAAATCGGGGGAGTCGTTGGGGCCATGCGGATCAACGCCAATGGCCACCGAGATGTCATGAATTTCATTGTTGGCAAACAATCGATCGCGATCAACTTCCCAAGTGTTGAGTACCTTGCCGCGCAAAGGCAGAATGGCTTGACACTCTTTGTCACGGCCCATTTTGGCGCTGCCACCAGCCGAGTCGCCTTCGACCAAAAACACTTCGTTGTGTGCAATGTCTTTGCTCTCACAATCTGTCAGTTTGCCGGGCAATACCGCCACGCCTGAACTCTTGCGCTTCTCAACTTTTTGGCCGGCTTTTTGACGATGCTGCGCCGCCTTGATAGCCAACTCAGCCAGCTTCTTGCCGTATTCCACATGCTCGTTCAGCCACAACTCTAGGCTAGGGCGAACAAAGCTAGACACCAAACGCACGGCATCGCGCGAATTCAAACGCTCTTTGATTTGACCTTGAAATTGCGGGTCGAGGACTTTGGCAGACAACACAAAACTGGCGCGCGCAAACACGTCTTCGGGCATGAGCTTGACACCCTTGGGCAGCAAGCTGTGAAGTTCAATGAAGCTCTTGACCGCCGTGAACAAACCATCGCGCAAACCGCTGTCGTGCGTGCCGCCTGCGGTGGTGGGAATGAGGTTGACATAGCTTTCGCGAACAGGTTGACCATCTTCTGTAAATGCCACCGCCCAACTGGCGCCTTCACCTTCTGCAAAGCTGTCGTGGTTGCTGTCTGCAAAGCCTTCATTTTCAAACAAAGGAATGACGGGATCGCCATTCAAAGTTTGCATGAGGTAATCGCGCAGTCCGGCTTTGTATTGCCAAGTTTGGGTCTCTTTGGTTTTTTCGTTGAACAAGGTCACTGTGACGCCTGGCATGAGCACCGCCTTGCTTCGCAGCAAATGCGTGAGCTCGGTCATGGGCAAGACACTCGATTCAAAATACTTGGCATCGGGCCACACACGCACGGTGGTGCCCTGCTTGCGATCGCCTTCACCGGCTTTGCGCGTGACGAGTTGCTCAATCACATCGCCGCCAGAAAACGCCAACGCAGCCACTTGACCTTCACGGTAGCTGATGGCCTCCAAACGCTTGGCCAGTGCATTGGTGACACTCACACCCACGCCATGCAGGCCGCCTGAAAAACTATAAGCACCACCTTTGCCCTTGTCGAACTTGCCGCCCGCATGCAATCGCGTGAACACCAACTCAATGACTGGGGCTTTTTCTTCAGGGTGCAGCCCGAACGGAATACCGCGACCATCGTCTTCAATACTGACCGAGCCATCGGCATGAAGGGTGACTTTGATTTTCTTTCCATGACCCGCCAGCGCTTCGTCGGCTGCGTTGTCTAGCACCTCTTGGATCACGTGCAATGGGTTATCGGTTCGGGTGTACATGCCCGGTCGTTGCTTAACGGGCTCTAAGCCTTTGAGGACTCGAATGGAGCCTTCGCCATATTCTGGATTTGCTTTTGCAGTGGTAGATGTAGCCATGGGCGCAGATTGTAGTGTGAATTCAAACAAAGTACTGGATAAATTTACAGTCCAATTGGGCATTTAACTTCACAATCGGGCATCATGCGTGGCACGCAGCTTTCCAGCAAACCAGATTCATCAGGAGTATTGAGACGATGCACGGCACAGAAGCCCCTTCCCTTTGGGTTCAGCGATGGTCGCACTTGGCCAAGCCTCAAAGTCAGGTTTTGGACCTGGCTTGTGGCGCAGGCAGGCACATGAAGTACTTTCAAAGCCTCGGTCACCTTTGCACAGGCATAGACCGCTCTGCCGAGGCCTTAACTGAAGCTTCTTCCTACGGCAAGGTCATTGACGCTGACATAGAAGATGGCCCTTGGCCCTTAAGCGGACAGACCTTTGATGTGGTGGTCGTGACCAATTACTTATGGCGGCCACTGATGCCGCGCATTTTGGAATCCTTGGCGCCAGAAGGGCTCTTAATTTACGAAACTTTCGCTTTGGGCCATGAAAAGTTTGGCAAACCTTCTCGTCCCGACTTCTTGCTCAAGCCAGGAGAATTGCTTCAAACGTGTGCCCAGCTGCATGTCATTGCCTATGAAGATGGGTATTGGGATCAACCCGCTAAATGTGTTCAACGCATTGTGGCCGCGCAGAAAGTCAATGACTTGCCGCATCCGTTTTGGCTTAGCAGTCGTTAGAATGATCATTTGTTGACCATTTCATTCGCCATGACGAAAACTTTTCAACCCATCACCGGCAGCATTCCCGCCTTGGTTACCCCCATGTTGGAGGACGGCTCTGTCGATTACGCCAGCCTGCGAAAACTGATCGATTGGCACATTGCCGAGGGTACAGATTGCATTGGCGTGGTAGGCACCACTGGCGAGTCGCCCACTGTCAATGTTGAAGAGCACCGAGAAATCATTCGGGTGTCGGTTGAACAAGCAAAAGGCCGCGTGCCCATCATGGCCGGTTGTGGCGCCAACTCCACCGCCGAAGCCATCGAGTTGGCCAAGTTTGCGAAAAGTGTTGGCGCCGATTGTCAACTGCAAGTCGTGCCGTATTACAACAAGCCCACCCAAGAAGGCTTGTACCAACACTTCAAGGCCATCGCAGAAGCGGTGCCCGATTTGCCCGTCATTTTGTACAACGTGCCTGGCCGATCTGTTGCCGATATGCAGCATGAAACTGTACTGCGTTTGGCGCAAGTACCAAGCATTGTGGGCATCAAAGAAGCCACTGGCAACATTGAACGCGCACAGTGGCTCATTCGCGATTTACCCAAAGAATTCGCTGTCTATTCGGGTGATGATCCAAGCGCTGTGGCACTCATGCTGTGTGGCGGTAAAGGAAACGTCAGTGTGACAGCCAATGTGGCGCCCCGTTTGATGCATGAGTTGTGTGTCGCCGCCATGGCGGGTCATGTTCAAAAAGCGATGGAAATTCAATTTAAATTGATGCCCATGCACAAGAATTTATTTGTAGAAGCCAACCCCATTCCTGTTAAATGGGCCATGGCCCGAATGGGGCTCTGCGGTGGTACTTTGCGCTTACCCATGACCGAACTCTCAAAATCTCAGCAGCCCGTGGTTGAAGCCGCGTTGCGTGCCAGCGGACTTATTTAAGGACTCACCCGTGAATCGATTTGCCCCTTCTGCTCGTAACTTAAATGCAATGGCTTGTGCCGCCGCCCTTACCTGCCTTTTATCCGGCTGCTCTACTTTAGACGAAAGCAAAATTGATTACAAAAGTGCCAGCCAAGCACCGACACTTTCAGTCCCACCAGATCTCACACAGTTGAGGCGCGACTCTCGGTATCAAGTCGCTGGCTCGAACAGCGCATTGGCAAGTGCAGCAGCAACAGGTGCACCCGCCAGAGTCGCTCTCGATGCTGGCACAGCAGCCAATCAAGCTGGCGAAGCTCGCATTGTGCGCACTGGCTCTCAGCGTTATTTGGTCATCAACAGAAGCGCCGATTCAGTCTGGGAGCCATTGCGTGAATTCTGGAAAGACAATGGTTTTGTTCTCAGCCTTGATCAACCCGAGTTGGGCATCATGGAAACTGACTGGGCCGAAAATCGCGCTAAATTGCCACAAGACTTTTTGCGAAAAGCCGTTGGCAAAGTGTTTGACTCGCTCTACTCCACTGGCGAACGTGATCGCTTTCGCACCCGCATTGAGAGAACTGCCAATGGTTTGGAAATCACCATCACCCATCGCGGCTTGGCTGAAATTTATACCAGTACCCTGAAAGATTCAACAGTTTGGTCGCCCCGTGCAGCCGATCCGGAATTGGAAATTGAATTTCTGCGCCGTCTGATGATGAGATTGGGCGGCCAAAGCCTTTCAGCCAATGCTGCTTCAGTCAGTCCGGCCAACTTAGCCACAACAGCATCGTCTGGCACAGCCATGCCAGCAGATGTAAAGGTGATCAAGCAGAACAATCTGCCTGCCATCGAAATCAAGGATGGTTTTGAACGCGCATGGCGACGCGTCGGTGTGGCCATTGATCGAACTGGCTTTACAGTAGAAGACCGTGATCGCGCACAAGGTGTGTTCTTTGTGCGTTACGCACCGCCCGGCACCACGGGCAAAGAACCAGGCTTCTTTGCCAAGCTGTTTACCAGCGACAAAGTTATTCCAACACTGGCCAAATACCGCATTGCGGTGACCAGCAAGGGCGACGTTTCAACGGTCATGGTTCAGGGCGCTGATGGCATTCCCGAAACCTCGGCCAATGCAGACAAAATCATCAAACTGTTGGCTGACGAAATCAAATAAGCCCAAGCACTTTTTCAGACTCACAAAGTCTGGGCGAAAAAAAACCCCGCAGAGCGGGGTTTTTCTTTGACTGCCAAGAATTACTTCTTAGGCGCTTCTGCTGGTGCAGGAGCAGCAGGTGCTGCAGCAGGAGCAGCAGCTGCAGGAGCAGCAGCATCAGCTGGCTTAGCATCAGCAGCAGGCGCTGCAGGAGCGGCTGGTGCAGCAGCTGGCGCTGGTGCGGGTGCTGGTGCAGCTTCTTCTTTTTTACCGCAGGCGGCCAAAGCAGCAGCAGCGATCACGGCAGCCAAAACGAGGGACTTGGTCATGATTATTATCCTTAAAGTTAGTAAAAAACAATTTCCGGGAAATTGTCATCAGGTTTAGAAAAAGCCTGTTGACAGAATAGCAAGCACTCGAGCTCTTGCCATCCAGCCTTCGATTATAGCTTTAAACGTGTCACATCATTTTCGATCAAGTCAGATGGGTGCCACCAGCCTTCTTCCCACCAGGCCTTCATCAATTGAGCCGCCGCCTCGGTCAAACCCGATGCCTCTTTGGCATTCAAAAACTTCGCATTGGCCAACTTTTGAAGCAGCTTGGCGTCCCTTCCAGCCGCCCTGAAACTTTCACCATTGATAAAGATGTGCTTGGCGTCAAACAACATTTTGGTTCTTCGATCTAGGTGCACATCACATGGCCATGCAAAGGCACTTAACAGGTCCTGATCTTGTGGGTCGAACCACACATTGGGTTTGGGCTCTGTGAGTGTTTCACCCAACAAACAGTTCAAAACTTGGGGATCTTTGAGCGCTTTGGCAACTGCTTGCGAAGCAAATTTTTGTAGCGCCGCGGGAATAGCAGCGTCCTTGATAGCGGCTGTTTGACTGGGGTCTTGGTAAATCACATCCAAACTTGAGCCTGCATTTTCAGCCATCTCCTCTGACAAGCCCATCAACAACTCACTGGCCAACTCGGCACTTCGAGGCACCTTGAAGCCAATGGAGTAAGTCATGCACTCACCCACAGCCGTGCCATCGTGGGCATATCCCGGGGGCAAATAAAGCATGTCACCAGGGTTGAGTACAAATTCAGCTTCGGGTTTGAATGCTTTCAAAATTTTGAGGGGCACTCCTTCTTGCAATTCAAACTTTTTTTGTCGCCCAATTCGCCACTTGCGCTGACCATGCGCCTGCAAAAGAAACACGTCGTAGCTGTCGAAATGGGGCCCCACACCGCCGCCCTCCGTGGCATAACTGATCATCAGATCGTCCAAGCGCGCATCGGGCACAAATCGAAATTGCTGCAAAAGGGCATGAACCGCATCGTTGTGAAGGTCCACACCTTGGATGAGCACCGTCCAGTCGGGTGTTTTCAGGGAGGGCAAACTTTTCCGGCTCATCGGACCTTTTTTCAAGGTCCATTTCTCACCTCTCCTAACAATGTGACGCGACTCAACCTCCTCGCTTTCAACCATGTCCAACAGGGCCGATCGGTCGATCAAGGGCTTCATGCCCGGGATGGCTTGCCGTATGAGCAATGGTTTCTTCTGCCAATGGCGTCTCATGAATTGGGCAGGGGTCAATCCCGCCAACAAGATCAAGGGTGTATTTTTTTGCATCACATTCAATTCAAAAACGATTTCAAAACTGCGACAATTCTCAGATGGATATTACTTCTCAATGTGTGGTCGAACTGACCTGGACGCTCAAAGATACTTTGGGCGAAGTTTTAGACGAGCTCGATGAGCCGGTTGCCTTCTACCTGGGTGGTCATGATTTGTTGCCCAAAATAGAAGAAGCGCTTCAGGGTCATGCCGTGGGTGCCAAAGTCGATTTACACCTCGAACCCGAAGATGCATTCGGAGATTTTGACGAGAACTTGCTTTTCTTAGAACCCCGCGCGCTCTTCCCCAAGGACATTCAGGAAGGCCTCACCATCGAGGGCAACGCTTTGCCTGCTGGCTGCAACCCAGATGCCCCGCGCAACGTGCTTTACACCATCACCGAAATTTATCCCGATCACGTGGTGCTAGATGGCAACCATCCATTGTCAGGCATCGCTTTGCGCATTAGCCTCAAGGTCAATCATGTGCGCTTGGCCACAGACCAAGAGCAAGAGGCTGGCACCTGCGGGACTGGGTTTTTCAAAATTGAACTAGGCGACACACCCGGGTCGGCTGGCGGCTTGCTTCACTGAGCTTCACTGAGCAAAGGGCCTTGGGCTTCACCCCTTGCCAGTTGATCCATATCCACCTTCACCACGTTCGCTGGGTGCATCAAACTCTTTGACCACCTTGAATGTGGCCTGCACCACAGGCACGATAACCATTTGTGCAATCCGCTCCATAGGTTGAATGGTGAAGGCCTCTTGACTTCGATTCCAGCAACTGACCATGAGCGGCCCCTGGTAATCGCTGTCGATCAAGCCCACCAAATTACCCAACACAATGCCGTGCTTGTGCCCCAAGCCAGAGCGGGGCAAGAGCATAGCGGCATAAGAAGGGTCTTTGATGTACACAGAAAGCCCTGTGGAAATCAGTTGCCATGCGTTGGGTTGTAGAGTGATAGGGGCATCCAAACAAGCCCGCAAATCCAGACCCGCACTGCCCGGTGTGGCGTAAGCTGGCAATTGATCGGCCATGCGGGCATCCAAAATTTTCAAGTCAACATTCATCGTCGTGAGATCCAAATTAAGGGAGAGGTCAGTGCTTGAATCGGCTTAATTGCGTGAGTGGTTTTTGCCAATTCGACTGGCTATTTCTTTCACCAAGTCTTGCGCCAGATGCGTCTTGGTGTCGCGCGGCATTTCTTTGGCACCCTTTGCATCAACCAGCAACAAAGCGTTATCGTCTTGTCCAAATGTAGACGGGCCAATGTTGCCCACCAACAAAGGTACATCTTTGCGCACCCTTTTGGCTGTGGCTTGGGCCAGCAAATCATGGCTTTCCGCTGCAAAGCCCACGCAAAATAAATCGCCACTTTGCGCCCGAGCCGATCTGGCAACAGCGGCCAAAATGTCTGGGTTTTCGACAAAACTTAATTCAGGGGTGTCGCCCGAGCCATCTTTTTTAATTTTGTGATCAGCCGCATGGTCGGGTCGCCAGTCAGCAACGGCTGCGGCAGAAATAAAAATCGTAGCCGATTGAACGGCCAATTGCACGGCGTCGCGCATTTGCATGGCCGACAAAACATCGACCCGTTGGATGCCACGGGGCGTAGACAAACTCACAGGCCCGGCAATGAGCGAGACTTTGGCGCCCGCATGGTAGGCAGCCTTGGCAATGGCAAAACCCATTTTGCCGCTCGACAAATTGGTGATGCCTCGAACCGGGTCGATGGCTTCATAGGTGGGGCCGGCTGTAATGAGCACATGCTGGCCTTGAAGCACTTTGGGAGTCCAAAAGGAAAGCAGTTCATCCACAATTTCCTCGGCTTCAAGCATGCGGCCATCACCCGTTTCACCGCAGGCCTGATCGCCCTGACCTACATTCAACACATGCGCGCCATCGGCCTTGAGTTGGGCCACATTTCGCTGTGTGGCTGGGTGGGCCCACATTTCTCGGTTCATGGCAGGCGCCACAATCAGGGGTACCGTTTGAATGGGCCGGGCCAAACACATGAGGCTGAGCAATTCATCGGCCTTGCCATGGATGAGTTTGGCCATGAAATCGGCACTGGCAGGTGCAATCACGATGGCGTCGGCATCGCGGCTCAAATTGATGTGGGCCATGTTATTGCCCTCGCGCGCATCCCACTGCGAGGTAAAAACAGGCTGACCCGACAAGGCTTGCATGGTGACGGGGGTGATGAACTGCGCGGCTGATTCGGTCATGACCACCTGCACCTTGGCGCCCACTTTCACCAAGGAACGACACAACTCGGCCGCCTTGTAGCAGGCAATGCCGCCAGTGAGTCCTAAAACAATGCGTTTTCCGTGCAAATCGTTCATGTTTGGCAATGTAGCAGATCGTGAGACCTTTATAATCTCGTTTTCCATCTCCCGGGTGCTTTGCATCTCGTCCTGGACATGACCAAATTCGTCTTCGTCACTGGTGGTGTGGTGTCTTCCCTCGGGAAGGGAATCGCTTCTGCCTCGCTTGCCGCAATCTTAGAATCGCGCGGCCTCTCAGTCACCCTCATCAAACTAGATCCCTACATCAACGTCGACCCCGGCACCATGTCACCGTTTCAACACGGCGAAGTGTTTGTCACAGACGATGGCGCAGAGACCGACCTCGACTTGGGACACTACGAGCGCTTCATCAACACCCGAATGAAGAAGGCCAACAACTTCACCACGGGCCAGATTTACAAGAGCGTGCTTGAAAAAGAACGTCGCGGTGATTACTTGGGCAAAACGGTTCAGGTCATTCCGCACATCACCAACGAAATACAAGACTTCATCAAACGCGGCGCTGGTTTTGATACCCCCGAAGCTGTCGATGTGGCCATCGTGGAAATTGGCGGTACCGTGGGCGATATTGAGTCCTTGCCCTTCCTCGAGGCGGTTCGACAGCTTAGCTTGCGCTTAGGCCCCAACAATGCAGCCTTTGTGCACCTCACCTATGTGCCTTGGATTGCGGCAGCTGGCGAACTCAAAACCAAGCCCACACAGCACACCGTCCAAAAATTGCGCGAAATTGGCATTCAACCCGATGCCTTGTTGTGCCGTGCCGACCGCATGATTCCCGACGATGAGAAAGACAAAATTTCTCTCTTCACCAATGTCCAAACATGGGGTGTCATTTCCATGCCCGATGTCGACACCATCTACAAAGTGCCGCGTGTCTTGCACGAACAAGGGCTAGACGCCCTCATCTGTGATCGCTTGCACATCAACACACAGCCTGCCAACCTCAAACGCTGGGACGACTTGGTCTATGAAACCGAGCACCCTCAAGGCGAAGTGAGCATTGCCATGGTGGGCAAATATGTCGAGCTGTCTGACAGCTACAAGTCGGTCAATGAGGCTTTGCGCCATGCCGGTATGCGCAACCATGTGCGCGTCAAAATAGAGCACATCGACTCTGAAACCATCACCCCAGAAACAGTGGCGCAACTGGCTAAATTTGATGGCATCTTGGTGCCCGGCGGTTTTGGCAAGCGCGGCATCGAAGGCAAAATTCAAACCGCACGTTTTGCCCGTGAAGGCAAAGTGCCTTACCTTGGCATTTGCTTAGGGATGCAAGTGGCCACCATTGAGTATGCGCGCAATGTCGCTGACATGCATGACGCCAACAGCACCGAGTTTGAGCCCGACACACCCTTCCCCGTCATTGCGCTCATCAACGAATGGAAAGATGCCGACGGCACCATTCAAGTTCGCGATGCTCAATCCGATTTGGGCGGCACCATGCGATTGGGCGCTCAAAGCTCTGACGTATCCTCAGACACCTTGGCGCATCAAATTTATGGCCCTGTGGTTACCGAGCGTCATCGCCACCGCTATGAAGCCAATGTGAATTATTTGGACACACTGCGCAAAGCAGGCTTGGTCATCTCGGCCCTCACTCAACGTGAGCAACTGACTGAAATCGTGGAGCTTCCCACTTCCGTTCACCCTTGGTTTGTTGGCGTGCAGTTTCATCCTGAATTCAAATCAACTCCATGGGATGGCCACCCTTTGTTCAATGCTTTTATCAAAGCATCGATCGATCACCAACAAGGCGCAAAGCAATTGAAAGCCGTGGCTTAATTCTCCGCGTCAACTTAGCAAGATACCAGGAACACCATGAAACTTTGCGGATTTAATGTTGGCCTTGACCATCGCTTCTTTTTGATTGCTGGCCCTTGTGTCATTGAGTCTGAGCAATTACAAATGGACACCGCGGGCACCTTGAAGGAAATCACATCTGCTCTGGGCATTCCGTTCATTTTCAAGAGCAGCTACGACAAGGCTAACCGTTCTTCGGGCAGCACTTTTCGCGGCCCGGGCATGGAAAAAGGTTTGGAAATTTTGGCCAAGGTCAAACGCGAATTGCACGTCCCCATCCTCACCGATGTTCACACCGAAGCCGACATTCCCGCAGTAGCTGCCGTGGTTGATGTCTTGCAAACGCCAGCTTTCTTATGTCGCCAGACCGACTTCATTCGCGCCGTGGCCCAATCGGGCAAGCCCGTCAACATCAAGAAGGGCCAGTTCTTGGCCCCTCACGACATGAAGAACGTCATTGACAAAGCCCGTGCAGCAGCGCGCGATGCCGGCCTGCCCGAAGACAATTTCATGGCCTGTGAGCGCGGCGCCAGCTTTGGCTACAACAACTTGGTGTCCGACATGCGCAGCTTGGCCATCATGCGTGAAACGGGCGCTCCCGTGGTGTTCGACGCCACTCACTCCGTTCAGTTACCGGGCGGTCAAGGCACCAGTTCTGGTGGCATGCGTGAGATGGTGCCTGTGTTGTCGCGTGCGGCTGTGGCTGTGGGCGTGGCCGGCTTGTTCATGGAAACACACCCCAACCCAGCCGTAGCCATGTCTGACGGCCCCAATGCGGTGCCCTTGCATCACATGAAAGCCTTGCTTGAAACACTGCTTGAGCTCGATGCTGTGACCAAAAAGAATTCGTTTTTAGAAAATATTTTTAATTAAGAGAGAAGTCAAAATGAGTGCGATTGTTGACATTGTGGGCCGTGAAATATTAGACAGCCGCGGCAACCCCACCGTTGAATGCGATGTGTTGTTAGAGTCTGGCGTGATGGGCCGTGCTGCGGTGCCTTCTGGCGCCTCTACGGGCAGCCGCGAAGCCATTGAATTGCGAGATGGCGATCAAAGCCGTTACCTTGGCAAAGGTGTCTTAAAAGCGGTTGAGCACATTAACACCGAAATTTCTGAAGCCGTTTTGGGCTTGGATGCCTCCGAGCAGTCCTTTCTCGACAAGACCTTGATCGACTTAGACGGCACCGAGAACAAAAGCCGCTTGGGTGCCAATGCCATGTTGGCTGTCTCCATGGCAGTGGCCCGCGCCGCTGCTGAAGAATCTGGCTTGCCTTTGTACCGTTACTTTGGCGGCATGAACGCTTGCCAATTGCCCGTGCCCATGATGAATGTCATCAACGGCGGCGCCCACGCCAACAACAACCTTGACTTGCAAGAGTTCATGATCATTCCTGTGGGCGCGCCTAGCTTCCGCGAGGCTGTGCGTTATGGGGCAGAAGTGTTTCATGCTTTGAAGAAAATCATTCACGACAAAGGCATGAGTGTGGCTGTGGGTGACGAGGGTGGCTTTGCCCCCAACGTGCCCGGCCATGAAGCTGCCATTCAAATGATATTGGACGCCATCAGCGCAGCAGGTTACACCGCTGGCGAGCAAATTGCCATTGGCCTAGACTGCGCTGCCAGCGAGTTTTACAAAGATGGCAAGTACGAACTTGAAGGCGAAAGCTTGTCCTTAACAGGCGAGCAATGGATCGACATGATGGCCACTTGGGTCGACAAATACCCCATCATCAGCATTGAAGACGGCATGGCCGAAGGCGACTGGGATGGTTGGAAACTGCTCACAGAACGTTTGGGACAAAAAGTTCAAATTGTGGGCGACGATTTGTTTGTGACCAACACCAAGATTTTGAAAGAAGGCATCGACAAAGGCATTGCCAATTCGATCCTCATCAAGATCAACCAAATTGGCACCCTGACCGAAACCTTTGCCGCCATTGAAATGGCCAAGCGCGCCGGCTACACCGCCGTTATCAGCCACCGCTCTGGCGAAACAGAAGACTCCACCATTGCCGACATTGCGGTGGGCTTGAACGCAGGTCAAATCAAAACAGGCTCCTTGAGCCGAAGCGACCGCATGGCCAAGTACAACCAACTGCTGCGCATTGAGGAAGACTTGGGCGACGTAGCAGAGTACCCAGGCCGTTCAGCGTTTTACAATTTGCGCTAATATTTCAAGATAGCCCTATTCGATGCTCATGGACAACCGCCTACTGCCAGCCGCCTTGATTGCTCTGCTGCTTATGTTGCAGGGGCAGATTTGGCTTGGCAAAGGCAGTGTGCCCACGGTCATCGACCTTGAGTACAAAATTCAAGAGCAAAACGAGTTGAATGCCAAAGCCAAGCGCATCAATGGTCAACTCAACTCTGAAGTGAAAGACCTCAAAGAAGGTTTGAACACGGTTGAAGAGCGGGCCCGCCATGAACTCGGCATGGTCAAGGCCAACGAGATTTTTGTTCAAATCGAAAAATGATCAATCCGGTCGAATTGGCCGGCTTCGTTTTGTCGTTGGCAATGGTTTATTGCAACATCAAAGAAATTCACTGGGGATGGCCTCTGGCCATTCTGAGCTCTCTCCTGTATGGCTCTGTCTTCTGGAATAACCAACTTTATGGTGAAGCCTGTTTGCAAATCATGTTCGTACTGACAGCTGCTTGGGGTTGGCAACAGTGGCTTAGAGGCAACGCATTAACCCCGACAGAGACTGATGCAGATGCAAGCCCAGCGCCAATGGCAAAAGCTAAGCTTCACGTGAGTGGCTTACAGGCTTCTGAGCGACGCGTTGCCTTCATTGCCACCTTGTTGGCTTGGCCTTCATTGTCATTTTTCCTGCATCGCTACACAGACAGTGATGTGGCCGTTTGGGATGGCTTGGTCACAGCACTGAGTTTGTTGGGTCAATATTTATTGGGTCGCAAGAAAATTGAAACTTGGTGGGTCTGGATGCTTGTCAATGTTCTCACCGTTGGCCTGATGGTCGAAAAGTCTTTGTGGCTGACGGCCGTGCTGTATGGCATTTTTGCCGTGCTCAGTTACATTGGCCTTCAAGCTTGGCGTCGCCATGAGCAATAGGGTCATTCGAGTTGCGCTGTTGGGTGCAGAAAGTACTGGCAAAACCAGCTTGAGTCAGCACATCGCCAAGGCCTTGTTGGCGCAAGGGCAGATGGCAGTTTACGTTCCCGAAGTACTGCGCGAGTGGTGCCAAATGAATGGCCGAACACCCGCTGTTCATGAGCAACGCCATATTGCGCAGCAACAAGCCGAGCGAATTTTTTCGATTCTAGAAGGCTGGGTCATTGCCGATACGACGCCCTTAATGACCGCCGTTTACAGCGACTATGTATTTAAAGACCTGTCTTTGTACGAGGAGGCCCTTGGACTACAAGCCCAATTTGATTTAACGCTGGTCATGGGACTCGACGTGGCTTGGATGCCAGATGGTTTACAGCGCGATGGTGAGCATGTGCGTGAACCGGTGGACAATCTCATTCGACAAGCCATGTCGAAAAGTCAACTCCCTTTTAAAGTCATTTACGGTCAAGACCAGGCAAGGCTCAGCGCTGCATTGCTGGCCATCAGCCAAGGCATCTCCAATCTCAATAAGCCTCTTGATTTGAAATTTTCGTTGCCCAGCTTGCAACCCACGCAGGCTCAAAGGGAATTAAGCCAATACGGTTTGAATCAAGGCAAAACTGCCTGGCGCTGCGATTTGTGCAGCGACGCAGAATGCGAGCACAGACTTTTCAGTGACCTGCTGAAATAATACCCACTAGTGAACCGCAGGACCCGTGGGAGGTATCGCTTCAGGTTGGGTAAAGAGGCTGGCTGCGTCCACAGGATCAAATTGATACTGCGCACCGCAGAACTCGCAAGCCACCTCAATGTTTTCGCGCTCTGACAAAATACTTTCGGCTTCTGCCACGCCTAAGCTCTTGATCATGCGCCCTACTCTTTCGCGACTGCAACTGCATTGAAAACGAGGACCTGCCTCGCCAACCAGCGGCTCAAATCTCAGCAGCGGCTCTTCCCAGAACAATCGGTGCAACACAGTTTCAACATCCAAACCAAGCAGTTCTTCAGGCTTCAAACTTTTGGACAAGATAGAAATACGGTTGTAGTCTTCATCTTTGCCCAAGGCCGATTCACGCTCTACTGAATCGTAGCGTCCGGCCAAATTGCCAACACCCTCCAAAGGCAATCTTTGAATGAGCAAACCAGCAGCCACTTGTGAGTTAGCAGCCAACACCAAGGTGGTGTCGAGTTGCTCAGACTGCAGCATGTAATGCTCTAGCACTTCGCTTAACTTTTCTAATTTTTCTTTGTGATCGTCAAACAAGGGCACCACGCCCTGATAAGGCTGCTGACCCGGCAAACGCTCTAAAGGATCGAGGGTAATGGCACAACGCCCTTCGTTGTTGACATTGACCATCTGACTCAAGGAAGCCTGCGGCAACACCTCACCTTGGACCGTAGCCGTGGCACGAAATCCGAAATCGGGCTGCACTTCGACCACAGACAACTTAACAGGCCCGTCGCCAAACACTTGCAGCACCAAAGCACCATTGAATTTGATGTTGGCCTGCATCAGCACAGCGGCTGCCGACATTTGACCTAACAACTCTGAGACGGGCTCTGGGTAAGCGCCGGTTTCCGTGTTGGCAGATCGCCTTTGAAGAACCTCCCACCAGGAATCGGTTAATCGAACAATGGCACCGCGAACAGGCAAGCCTTCGAATAAAAATTTATGAAGTTCAGACAATTTTTTTCAAACCCGATTGAAAGCGATGCGCGTTCTCGATGTAATGCTTGGCAGACATTCGCAAACCTTGAATTTGCTCTGGCGTTAATTCTCGAACCACTTTGGCAGGCGAGCCCATGATCATGGCGCCATCGGGAAACTCTTTGCCCTCGGTCACCAAAGAACCTGCACCTACCAAACAGTTTTTGCCAATTTTGGCGCCATTCAAAACCACAGCGCCAATGCCAATGAGCGATTCATCGCCAATGGTGCAACCGTGCAACATGACTTGATGGCCAACTGTGACATGTTTACCCACGGTCAGAGGCTTGCCAACGTCTGCATGCAGCACGCTACAGTCTTGGATATTTGACCCTTCGCCAATGTGAATGGTTTCCGTATCGCCCCGAATGACGGTGCCAAACCAAACGCTGGCATTGACGCCCAAGCTCACAGCCCCCATGACCTGAGCGCTGTCGGCAACCCATGCCCCCTCAGCCAATTCAGGTTGTTTGCCGTCTAATGAATAAATAGCCATTGGAGTCCTCTCAATTTGGGGCGCAAAGCCTACATTGTAGGCAAGCCTAAAATAGCGCATGGCGACCGCAGAATTAGCCCCACACATCCCACATCCCGCTCACTTGAGGCAGGCTGTTTTGGCTCCCTTGTTGGCGCAAAACGCCGTTCAAAAGGCGGAGTTGACCTTGTCTCTCCAAGAAGACATGCCCATCTTTGTCGATGTGGTGGTGCAAGACCCCGGCGGCATTCCTGGGCGACCTGCGAAGCCAGAGCTGGTGTCGCACACCGCATTGAAGTCAAAACCTCTGACCACCCCCGAAGGCAGGGCCGTCTTGCTTCATGCCATTGCCCACATTGAACTCAATGCCATCGATTTGGCTTTGGATGTGGTGTGGCGCTTTCAGGACATGCCTGAAGATTTTTACAAAGACTGGGTTCAAATTGCCAAAGAAGAGGCCAAGCATTTTTTGCTTCTTCAAAAGCATTTATTGAGCATGGGTTTTGACTATGGCGACTTTCCGGCCCACCACTCCCTTTGGGAAATGGCAGAACGAACACGCGGCGATATTTTGGCTCGCATAGGGCTTGTGCCACGCACCATGGAGGCGCGCGGGCTCGATGCATCGCCCGGCGTGAGAAATAAATTAATCAGCGCAGGTGACCTGGTAGCCGGTCGCATTTTGGACATTATTTTGAAAGATGAAATTGGTCATGTTGCAGCCGGCAATCGCTGGTACCGACATGTCTGCCAAGAAAGAGGGCTAGACCCGATTGGCACATACCGCGACTTGATCCAACGATACGACGCGCCCAAACTGAAGTCGCCTTACAACCTAGAAGCCAGACGGCTGGCAGGCTTCGAGGAAGAAGAGTTGATTTATTTAGCAGCCAATGGCTTGTAAGCCAACCCACAGAAAGCAATCCATGCAAATTAACCATAGCTTCAAGGGATTTCCTGGCCATCACACGCCCGTAGACATTTCAGAAGTTGGATTGCAAAAGTGGAATGTATTGAAGGGTGACTTGCCATTGCCATTGGCCGTCATCAAAGAAAAAGCCCTTCAGCATAACTTGAATTGGATGAAAGATTTTTGCGAAAAACGCCAATTGGACATCGCACCCCACGGCAAAACAACCATGTCACCTGAGTTGTACGCACTGCAGTTAGAGGCTGGCGCTTGGGGCATCAGTTTTGCAAACGTCTTTCAAGCAAGTTTAGGAATTCGGCACGGCGTTCAACACATCATCATTGCCAACCAAGTTTATCAACATGCCGATTTGGAAGCACTGAGTGTTTTGTTGGCAACTTATCCCGAAGTTCGAGTTTATTTCTTGGTGGACTCGACAGAGCAAATTGATGCCATTCAAAAATGGCGCAGTTCAAGTCAATCCAACATCGCTTTCACAGTTTTGATTGAGCTTGGTATAGAAGGCAAACGGACGGGTTGCCGAGAGCACTCACAGGCCATGGCTTTGGCCCGAATCATCAAAGCCACCTCTGGGCTTTTGCTGTGTGGCATTGAATGCTATGAAGGCGCATTGGCCACTTGCAACCATGAACACGATCAAGCATCGGTCGCGACCCTCATGGGCCGGGTCCAACAACTGGCCGTAGCCTGTGAAAAAGAAAATTTATTTGAAAACGACGAAATTCTTTTAACCGCCGGCGGCTCTGCCATCTTTGACCTCGTAGCTCAGCACCTCAAACCCCAACTTAACTTACCCACCAGAGGCATTTTGAGGTCTGGCTGCTACCTCACGCACGACCACGTGCAATATCGCAAGATGCTGAAGTGCGTTGGCGAAAGACTTCAACTGACTGAAACGCTAAGACCCGCATTAGAGGTCATCAGCAGTGTGCAATCTTGCCCTGAACCTGGATTGGCCCTTCTCACCATGGGCAAGCGGGATGTTTCCTACGACATGGATTTACCCGTTGTCATTTGGCGTGCCAACATGGGCGATCAAGGAGTTTCAGGGGTGCCATCTCACTGGGAAATCACGGCCTTGAACGATCAACACGCCTACCTTAAATTCAACCCAGCAGCTTCTGTATCAGAGCAGCCCCATGTGGGGCAATTGATTGGCAGTGGCATTTCGCACCCCTGCACCACATTTGACAAGTGGCGGTGGATGCCGATTGTTGATGATCACTACGCAGTCATGAGCGCTGTTTCTATTCGCTTCTAGCCCTCGGCACTTCACCCATTAGGGTGATGTTGATTCACCCATTAGGGTGATGTTGATTCACCCATTTGGGTGATCCAGTTTCACCCCCTCGGATGGTGCTTGGCGTGTAAATTTTTCAATCTTTCACGGGCCACATGCGTGTAGATCGTGGTGGTCGAGATATCTGCATGCCCTAGCAAGACCTGAACCGACCTCAAATCTGCACCATGGTTCAGCAGGTGTGTGGCAAACGCGTGTCTTAAGGTGTGTGGCGACAAGGGTGCTGTGATGCCAGACAGCACAGCGTATTTTTTAATCAACTGCCAAAACATGATGCGCGACATGGCTGTTCCCGCTTTGGGGCCGCTGGTGGTCACAAATAAATCGTCTGTTTGCTTGGCACCCAATAAGGCACCGCGTGCGTTTTGCATGTAATCCGTCAAACTGTCTCGGGCCATGTCGCCAAACGGCACCAGTCGTTCTTTGCTGCCTTTTCCCATGATGCGAAGCACCCCCTCATTCAAAGACACATGCAAGGTTTTGAGTTTGACCAACTCGGTCACTCGCAAACCACTGGCGTACAACAACTCCAGCATGGCTTTGTCGCGCACACCAAGGGCGGCATTCGCATCGGGTGCAGACAGCAATGCATCGACTTGCTCTTCCGACAAAGTTTTGGGAACTCGCAAGGCTTGCTTAGCAGCCAGCATTCTGAGAGTGGGGTCAACTTCGACAATACGCTCACGCAGTGCCCAACGGTAATAACGTTTAAAAACCGTTAAACGCCGATTGGCTGAAGTGGCTTTGGAAAGGCTATGGCGCGCGGCAAAATAGGCTTGCAAATGCAACTCTTGGACCGCATTGAAGGAGGTGCCTGAGCTTTGACTGAGCCAATTCGCTAAGGCCGTCAAATCACGCCGGTATGCGGCCAAGGTATTGGCCGACAAACCGTCTTCTAGCCAAACCGCATCAACAAAGCGGTCGATGGCGGCTTGGCTGTCAGAGTTCATTAGTCGAGTCGGAGTTTTTGAGTGTCCACCACATTTTTGTAGACATCAAATTCAGCTTTAATTTGAGCAGCAAACTGCTCAGGTGTGTTGGCAATGACAATGGAGCCGGTGTCTTCAATGCGCTTGCGAACAGACGGGTCTTCTAAGGCTTTTTTCACGCCACTGTTCACTTTGTCGATCACTTCTTTGGGCAAATTCTTTGGGCCCAAAATGCCGTAATAGGCCATTCGGTTGACGGGCTCCAAACCAACTTCTTTGAAGGTGGGCACATTAGGCAACTGCGCTAAACGTTGCGGTGCAGCCACCACAATGGGGATTAATTTTCCAGCCTGGATGAATGGCAATGCTGAAGGCAAATTGTCAAAAATAATGAGGACCTGACCTGCTACCGTGTCATTCAAAGCAGGGCCTGCACCGCGGTATGGAATGTGAGTGATAAAGACACCCGCCAAGCTTTTCCACAACTCAGTTTGCAAATGGCCGATGCCGCCAGTGCCTGAAGAAGAGTAAGAATATTTACCCGGATTTTTTTTCAGTTCAGCCAAAAAATCTTTGTAATTGCGCGCGGGGAAACTGGGGTGCACCGCGATCACATTGGGCGTGGCCGCAATGTTGATGATGGGCGTAAAGTCTGTAATAGGGTTGTACGGGTTCTTTGGATTGATGGCAGGGTTGGCTGCAGTCGTAGAAACTGTGGCCATGCCCAAAGAATAACCATCAGGCGTGGCGCGAACTGTTTCTTGAGCACCCACCACGCCGCCGCCGCCAGCCTTGTTTTCAACAATGACTGATTGTCCCAATGCTTTGCCCAAAGGGTCGGCAATGACGCGAGCCACAATGTCGGTGGTGCCGCCAGGTGCAAAAGGCACCTGGAGCTTAATGACTTTATTGGGGTAATTTTGCGCCCAAACAGGGCTGGCAGTGACACTGAAGACCACACAGACTGATGCGGTCAACAAACTTAAACGACGGTTCATTCAAACTCCTGTAGATAATTGCTTCGTATCATAAGCAATATCTAACCCAGTTAGAAGGCAGATAGCGAGGCCGATACCGCAAAGACAAGCGTTATGCTACTAGGGTGAACTACGCTCAGCTTTTATTCCCTGATTTTTCCCTGATTTTGTGCGGTTACTTCTTGTGCCGTTACACGCCCCTGAATCGGCCGCTTTGGCAACAAGTCGAATTCCTGGTTTATTACTTCTTGTTTCCAGTATTGCTGTTTCACTCCATTGTGAAAAGCCCCTTAGACATCCACGCAACGTCTGGCTTTTTACTAGCCGGTCTTGCCATGGGTTTCAGCGCCATTTTGATCAGCAACAGCATGCCTTACTGGCCATGGATTCGCCACAAAATAGACCTCAGAGATCACGCGGCCAGCGCCCAAATAGGCTTCAGATTCAACTCATTCATTGCCTTGGCTATGGTCGAACGCTTGACCGGCAGCGAAGGCTTGTTATTAATTGCCGTCCTCATCGGCTTTTGCGTGCCCATGTTCAATGTGGGGGCCGTTTGGCCCATGGCACGACATGGCGAATCTGGCATGTTGCGTGAACTGATTCGCAACCCCCTCATCTTGGCCACCACAAGCGGTTTGGCTTTTAATTTTCTAGGTTTGCGAATCCCTGAGGTCTTAGACCCCAGCTTGTCACGAATTGGAGCAGCCTCATTGGCCTTGGGCCTCATGTCGGCTGGCGCGGGCATGGAATTGAAGGCACTGAACCAAGGTAAATTTTTGGGCAGCTTGGTCCTCACGGTCAAGCACTTTGTGGTGCCTTGTTTGGCTTGGGCTTTGGCGCAACTTTTTCAGTTGCCACCTTTGCAAACCACGGTGTTGCTTATTTTTTCAGGTTTGCCAACCGCCTCCACTTGTTATGTGCTGGCATCCCGAATGGGCTACAACGGCGGCTATGTGGCGGGCCTGGTTACTTTGTCCACCCTGCTGGGCGTTTTGAGTTTGCCATTTGCATTGGGCGTATTGGGCGGCTTGAAGTTTTAAGTGTGATGGGCAAGTGACCAAGCCACTTGTTCTTGCACAACGGGGTCGGGATGCGACAGCCAAGGCACCAAAGCATTGACCAAAGCGGCAGCATCTTCAGTTGATATTTTTTCGGAACCACGCAAAGCATTGCCAGCAGCCAGCGCCACGTTTCGAATCCATCTGGCATGGCCAATGCGCCGAATGGCACTCCCTTCCGTCATGTTTAAAAAAGTTGCCTCATCCCATTGAAGTAAATCTTGCAATGGAGGAGCCTTCAAGGGCTCACGCGCATCAAAATCTGGCAGCGTACTGCGCTTGGCATATTTATTCCAAGGACAAGCCCATTGGCAGTCGTCGCAGCCATAAATTCGATTGCCAATGAGGGGTCGAAGTTCATGCGGTATTTCACCGGCGTGTTCTATCGTGAGGTAAGAAATACAACGCCGGGCATCTAATTGATACGGCGCCACAATGGCTTGGGTTGGGCACAGGTCAATGCAGGCTGTGCATGAGCCGCAATGCGCTGTGATGGCCTCTGTGCTGGGCAACGCAAGGTCAACAAACAATTCCCCCAAAAAGAAAAAGGAGCCCGCCTCTCTTTGCAAGACCAATGTGTTTTTACCGCGCCACCCCTGACCACTTCGAACCGCCAACTCGGCTTCCATGACCGGGGCAGAATCAGTAAACACTCTGTGGCCAAAGGGGCCGATCAATTCGGCCATGCGCTGCTGGAGTTTTTGCAGTCGGCTGCGCATGACCTTGTGATAGTCACGCCCTCTGGCATACACAGAAACCACGCCTTCAGAAGGCCGATTCAAAGCCAATCCTTCAGACTCTGCCGATAACTCAGGCAGATTGCCAGGCAAATAATCCATTTGAACCGTGATCACACTGAGCGTTCCTGGCACCAATTCTGCCGGCCTGGCACGTTTTAGGCCATGGCTTGCCATATAGTTCATGCTGCCATGGAATCCGGCAGCCAGCCAATCCTGAAGCCCTGGCTCAGCTTCGGATAAATCCACACCTGTCACGCCAATTTGAGAAAATCCCAGTTCCTGAGCGGCCACTTGCAACTCAGACCACAAAGCAGCAGTGTCAATTGCGCCAGCGCTTGAAGGACCAGAAAGAGAATGATGAGTGTTGTTCACACCGAGATTGTAGGAACTCCCGAGCCCCTTGGCGCGGCCAGTTGGCTATGGTCGGATGAAAACCAGGCGCAACAATTCGCTCAAGCACTGGCTCAGCAAGTTGAACTCAGAGATGCCTTCGTCGAACTCCAGGGTGATTTAGGGGCTGGCAAGACCACTTTTGTGAGGCACCTGCTTAAAGCACTTGGTGTTGAAGGCCGCATCAAAAGTCCTACTTATGCAGTGGTAGAACCCCACCAGGCAAGGCTTTCCACGTCGCTTGTGGCACCAATGCCGAACCTTGCTCCCATGAGCCCCCAAATTCTGAACATTTGGCATTTTGATTTCTACCGCTTCAACGACCCTCAAGAATTTGAGGAAGCCGGCTTTCGCGAATTGTTTGCCAGTCCTGGATTAAAAATTGCCGAATGGCCCGAACAAGCCCGTGGCATGCTGCCAGTCGCAGATTTGAAAATGGCCCTGACCGTCAACGAACAAGAAGGCCGTTTTGTCATGTGTGAAACACACACACGCAAAGGGCTTGCCATTTTGCTAGGCTTGCTCAAATTAAGCCCAGCCCTTGCAAACTCTGAAACCGCTCTCCATGCCCCTACAAAGACGTGATTGGCTCAAAGCATCTGGCCTGGCCCTGATGCTAGGCTGGGCCGACATTTGCCGAGGGGCCAGCTTGCTGGCGGTTCGAGTGTGGCCAGCCAGAGACTACTCTCGGGTCACCTTGGAATCGGATGTTGCTCTGAAAACCAAGTACACGTTTGTTCCCTCACCACCTCGCTTGGCCATTGACATTGAAGGCTTGGATTTAAATCCTTCCATCAAAGAATGGGTGGGGAAAATCAAACCAGATGACCCCAACATCACGGGTGTGCGTGTCGCTCAAAACAGTCCCGGTGTGGTGCGAATGGTGTTTGATTTGAAGCAAGCTGTGCAGCCGCAAGTTTTTGCACTGACACCAGTGGGTACTTATCAACATCGATTGGTCTTGGATCTGTACCCAAGCACACCTGTGGACCCTTTAGAGAGTTGGATTGCAGAACGCACTCAAAGCGGCGATGCTTTGAGTGACTGGCTCAATAAAAATTCAAGCGCAGGCTCAGCCAATGCACAAGCCCCCCTTACTCCAAATGGACAAGCCCCTTCAACTGGCCAACCTGCGGTGCAAGCTCCTCCCATCACCGACAGATTGATTGTGGTGGCCATTGATGCGGGTCATGGCGGCGAAGACCCTGGTGCCATCGGTCCCAATGGCACCAAGGAAAAAGACGTGGTGCTTCAAATTGCTTTGAAGCTTAGGGATCGAATCAATGCCAGCCAAGTCAAGGGTAGCCCCATGCGCGCCTACCTCACGCGCGATGCAGATTACTTCGTACCCCTTCATGTGCGGGTCCAAAAAGCCAGAAAAGTACAAGCAGATTTATTTGTGAGTGTACATGCCGATGCGTTTTTCACACCCAGCGCACAGGGTGCCAGTGTGTTTGCATTGAGTCATGGCGCCGCTTCCAGCAGTGCAGCGAGGTGGATGGCATCTCAAGAAAACAAAGCTGACCTCATAGGTGGCATGAACTTCGGCGTGAAAGATTCGCAATTGCAGCAAGCCCTGCTTGACATGAGCACATCCGCTCAAATTAAGGATAGCTTGAATTTGGGCGGTGCCATTTTGCGAGAAATAGGCAATGTTGGAAGGTTGCACAAACCCAAGGTTGAGCAAGCGGGTTTTGCAGTCTTAAAGGCCCCCGATATTCCCAGTGTCTTGGTAGAAACGGCCTTCATTAGCAACCCCAATGAAGAGGCCAAGTTGTCTGATGACCATTATCAAAACACCATTGCTGATGCGCTGGTGAGGGGATTGCAAAAGTACTTTGAACGAAATCCACCTCTAGCGCGAAAACGTTCCACTTAAAGTGGCATTCACTCAACTTCGCTGCGCACGCCAAGCACCCCAAAGTGCTATCAAGCCAGGCACAAAGATCATGGCCCAAATGATTTGACTGAGGTGTGCCTTCACAAAATCAGTTTCGCCAAAGAGATAGCCGGCTCCGGTCAGGCCACACACCCAAATCAAAGCGCCCGCCACATTGAAAAACACGAAGCGCGAAGGCGTCATGGCTGCCACACCCGCAACAAAGGGAACAAATGTGCGAACAAACGGCATGAAGCGAGCTAACACAATGGTGATGCCACCATAGGTTTCATAAAAGTTGTGCGCTCTGTCAAAAGCGGCGCGGTTAAAAAACCGAGAGTTTTCCCACTGAAACACCTTGGGTCCAAAGTACCTGCCAATGCGGTAATTGACTTGATCGCCGGCAATGGCCGCCACAACCAACAAGCCCATGATCCAGGGAAGGCTTAAATGCCCCGTACCGCAGAGGGTACCCACCACAAAAAGCAGGGAGTCTCCTGGCAGGAACGGCATAACCACCAAACCGGTTTCGACAAAAATAATCAGAAACAAAAGGGCATAGACCCAGACTCCGTACTGGGCCACAAATGTGCCCAAATACCGGTCAACGTGCAGTACAAAATCTATCAATTGCATGAAGGTGTCCATCCTTGGATTATCCCTTGCTTGGCGCCTTATCAGAGCCCTGTGAAGCAATTCCGGATGCACATCAGGAAATGTCCACCTCCAAGCACCTACAATTTGAGAATGTCTGAACCTTTACCCCGTCGATCCATCCGAGAATTACCCGATGTGCTGATCAGCCAAATCGCGGCGGGTGAGGTGGTTGAGCGCCCTGCTTCTGTGGTCAGAGAGTTGGTTGACAACGCGATCGATGCAGGCGCTCGCCAGATCACGCTCAGACTTTTAGGAGGTGGCATTAGGCTGATTTCGGTTGAAGACGATGGTTGCGGTATTCCCGCTGAAGAGTTAGCGGTGGCTTTGAAGCGCCACGCCACCAGCAAAATTGTGAATCTTCAAGACTTGGAGTCTGTGGCCACCATGGGCTTTAGGGGTGAGGCACTGGCGGCCATCAATTCAGTGTCCGAGATGAGCCTGTCGTCTCGAACTGAGGAAGCGTCCAGTGCTTTCGTATTGGACGGCCAAACGGGAGAAGTGAAACCCGCGGCCCGAGCCATTGGCACCACCGTTGAGGTGAAGGAGTTATTTTTCTCCACGCCAGCCCGTCGCCATTTTTTAAAGTCTGAAAACACCGAACTGGCGCATTGCATTGAAGCCGTGAGGCGCCACGCCTTGGTTCGCCCTGAAGTGAGCTTTGCCATTTGGCACGAAGGCAAAATCGTGGCGCAATGGCGCAGTCACCCAGGCGAGGCCGGTTGGAATCAGCGTTTGGCCGATGTCTTGGGTGAAGAGTTTGTGGCATCTTCGGTCAACATCGATTTTCGTTCTGGCCCTGTGCATGTCAGGGGCAGAGCCGGCACACCCGATGCAGCGCGAGCGCGTGCGGACCAACAATTTGCTTATGTGAACGGCCGCTTTGTGCGAGACAAAGTCATCACGCATGGCGCGCGCAGTGCCTATGAAGATGTGCTTCATGGTCACCGACAGCCTGTGTATGTGTTGTATTTGCAAATGGACCCCACGCGTGTGGATGTCAATGTTCACCCCACCAAAATTGAAGTACGGTTCCGCGACAGTCGAGAAGTGCATCAAGCCATGCGGCACGCGATTGAAAGCGCATTGGCAGTGCCCCGAGCACAACTTCTCTCGACAACGTCCGCAACGGCACAATCGGATGCGGCATCTACGGCATCGTCGTCAGCCCCTGCTCAAAACACTTGGGCACAACGCGGCATGGCATTTGGCGCAAATCGTTTGGATGAAGACCCTGCCAGAGCAATGGCAGATTTAAAAGCCTTGTGGAGCAACCCGCCGCAAGTAGAAGAAGAAAGTCCTGCAGGCTTTTCAAGCGCAAAAATTCAATTGCAAACAGCGCCAGCAGTTG
>Ga0209134_10000020_pt1 | contig 57449 bp, 43 predicted proteins | sample LauGreSp1BDMLBSN_2_FD_187566 | JGI IMG/M metagenome (GOLD analysis project Ga0209134, IMG submission 187566) | Freshwater lake microbial communities from Lake Michigan, USA - Sp13.BD.MLB.SN (SPAdes) (version 2) | ecosystem: Environmental > Aquatic > Freshwater > Lake | place: Lake Michigan, USA... | reverse complement strand
TCCGATTGTCGCAAGACAACGAGCTAATACCATACGCATCTCACCTGAAGGTAATTTTAAGGTTGCATATTTTCCATCACGTGCTAACAATTGAGCATACGTACCAGCAGAACGAGCCATTTCAGCTCCTTTACCAGGTTGTAATTCGATTGCGTGCACTAATGTACCTAATGGGATGTTTGCCAAAGGCAATGCATTACCCACCTCTGGAGATACTTTCTCTCCTGAGATAACTGTTTGGCCCACTTGGATACCAGCTGGTGCCAAAATATATGTTTTCTGACCGTCCGAATACTCAATAAGAGCAATACGGGAAGTACGGTTAGGATCATACTCTACTGTTAATACCGTTGCTGGAACGTCAAATTTCAAACGAGCGAAATCAATCACACGGTAACGACGCTTGTGACCACCACCAATGTAACGCATTGAGCGACGACCATCCGCGTTTCTACCACCCGTTCTTTTGATCGGTTCTAGTAAAGGCTTGTACGGTTTGTCCGTAGTAATCTCCTCGAACGTCGGCGCGATGCGGTGACGTTGTCCTGGAGTTGTTGGTTTAATTTTTTTAATTGCTGCCATTTAATTAGTTCAATTTATCGGGATGAACCCCCTTAGTTTTTTTAATTAGATTCCTTGGTAGAAGTCAATTACTTCACCTGGAGCTACTGTTACAATTGCTTTCTTGATCGTAGAAGTACGTCCAGAAGTGACTTTCGTACGTGTAGACTTGGATTTTACTTTTCCAATCTGACGCATTGTTTTCACATCTTGAACATCAACACCGTACATCTTCTTCACCTCTTTGGCAATCTCAATCTTATTTGCTGTCAACTCAACAACAAACGTGTATTGGCCTTTCTCTTGCATGGCTTGCGACTTTTCAGTCAAGGCCGGACGTTTAATAATGCCCATTTTTATTTTCGTTTATAACAGAAAAACTTCTGTCAATTAGTTACTGAATGATGACTCAATTTTTTCAATCGCTGCAGTCGTGATTAACAACTTACCTGCGTTCACTAAATCGTATGTGTTCACATCTCCTGCGGTTGTTACCTTAGTCTTAGGAACGTTACGACCAGATAATACAACATTCTTGTCTACTTCTGGAGTGATCAATAATGTCTTTGTGTTATCTAATTGAAGCGCCTTTAACATCGCTAAATACGCTTTCGTTTGTGGTGTTGCGAAAGAAACTGAATCCAAGATCGCGATATCTCCACTTTGAGCCTTAGCAGCTAAAGCTGATTGGCGAGCCAATGCTTTCACTTTCTTGTTCAACTTGAAGTGGTAATCACGTGGGCGTGGTCCGAAGATACGTCCACCACCTTTCATCAAAGGAGATTTCATTGAACCTGCACGCGCACCACCCGTACCTTTTTGTTTCTTAATCTTGCGAGTCGAGCGAGAAACTTCTGCACGCTCTTTCGCTTTGTGTGTTCCTTGACGTTGGTTAGCTAAATATTGCTTCACATCTAAGTAAACCACATGCTCGTTAGGAACGATACCAAAGATTTCGTCAGAAAGAGTAATTTTCTTTCCGGTATCTTTTCCTGCTATGTTATATACTGATAATTCCATGTTTCAGAATGTCTATTGTTTAGGCTAGGCCCAATTTTTAATTTTCAATGATTACGTATGAGTTCTTAGCTCCAGGTACTGATCCAGAAACTACTAATAAGTTTTTCTCTGGATAGATTCTCAAAACTTGTAAGTTTTGAACCTTTACACGATTACCACCTGTACGACCCGCCATGCGTAAGCCTTTAAATACACGAGATGGGAATGAACACGCACCAATTGAACCCGGGTGACGACCGCGGTTATGCTGACCGTGAGTTTGACCACCCACACCGGCAAATCCGTGACGCTTAACAACACCCTGGAAACCTTTACCTTTAGAAGTACCCACTACGTCAACGTAAGTGTCTAGCTCTAACATCTCAACAGTTAAAACATCCCCTAATGCAAGAGGTTGCTCAAACGTGCGAAATTCTACCAATTTCTTCTTGGGAGTTGTATTTGCTTTTTTGAAGTGACCCAACAAAGATTTTGTTGTGTGCTTTTCTTTTTTCTCACCGTAGCCGATTTGAACAGCGTTATAGCCTTCTTTCTCTACAGTTTTCACTTGTGTAACCACACAAGGACCGGCTTCAATTAGCGTACATGGAACAGCTTTACCGTCTTCCATGTATAGGCTAGTCATTCCGACTTTTTTACCAATAATTCCTGACATAATATGTTAATATTTAAAATATAAATATGCTTACAAGGCTATCGTGGCTTGTTGTAAGACTTTTATTCAAAATCATCGTTCAACTGAACGTGATATAGGAATCTAAACAATAAAAAAAAGCAGAATTGGTATAAGGCGACAAGATGGGTTCACTGTGGATAACAGTGAAAAAACACCTTGTGTAGCTTAATATTTAATTAATGGGCTGGGCATTCAACGGTCATCAATCAATACCAGTTCTAACACAAAAATCAAGCTTTCCTCGATTTAAGACCTGTTTGACATGCATTTTATGTGTTTTAAATAAATTCGGGAAGTTCTGCCAACCTCTCTCTGAATAAAAAACTGCGTTTGTCGAACGGGAGTGCAAAGGTAGGAAAAAAAATAATACAAACAAGGGGGTGGGTAAAAATATTTTGAGAATCAAGCAATTAGTAGTCAGTATCCAGTAGTCAGTATCCAGTAGTCAGTAATCAGTAGACGACATACTAAAGTGAATCGTGGATGCTTGTTAATTAGGGTAGAGATAAGTGAGTAAAGAGTAGTGATGGTAAATGATGAATTGTAAATGGTTAATGGACCCTCCGGGCTTTCCACTGATTAATGACTACTGGATACTGACTACTGATTACTGACTACTGGATACTGACTACTGATTACTGACTACTGGATACTGACTACTGGATACTGACTACTGCCGCCAGGCCCCAAAATTGGATTTTTCTCATATTCCCCCTCGAAAAATCAATAATTGTTTGTATTTTTGAGCTTTAGTTGCTGAAAATCAGGCAGTTTTTATTTATTTCCCAAGAAAAAAAAGCATTATGTCAAGTTTATCCAATCAAACAGGAGTGTTGCACGGAGATGCGGTTCAAGAGTTATTTGAAATCGCTAAGAAAAATCAATTCGCTTTACCAGCGGTTAACGTAACAGGTACAGATACTGTAAATGCAGTATTAGAAGCAGCGAAAGCGGTGAATTCTCCGGTAATCATCCAATTCTCTAACGGTGGTGGTATTTTCTACGCTGGAAAGACGCTTTCTAACGAGAATCAAGCAGCGGCAATCGCTGGTTCGATTTCTGGCGCTTACCACGTTCACCAAATGGCGAAAGCATACGGTGTTCAAGTAGTTTTACACACAGACCACTGCGCGAAAAAATTATTGCCTTGGATCGACGGTTTATTAGATGCGGGTGAGAAATTCTTCGCTGAGACGGGACAACCTTTGTTCTCTTCTCATATGATTGATTTGTCTGAGGAGCCTTTGGAAGAAAACTTAGAAATCTGCGCTAAATATTTAGAGCGTATGTCTAAAATGGGCATGACCTTAGAAATCGAATTAGGTGTTACTGGTGGTGAAGAAGATGGCGTGGATAACTCTGATGTAGATTCATCTAAATTATATACACAACCGGAAGAGGTGGCTTATGCTTATGAAGTATTGTCCAAAATCTCTCACCGTTTCACGATCGCTGCGGCATTCGGTAACGTACACGGAGTTTACAAGCCGGGTAACGTGAAGTTGCAACCAGTGATTTTGAAGAACTCACAAGAATTCATCAAAGAGAAATATAGCTTAACAGCTGAGAAACCAATCAACTTCGTATTCCACGGTGGTTCTGGTTCATCTCGTGAGGAAATCCGTGAGGCATTATCTTATGGTGCTATCAAAATGAATATCGATACAGATACGCAATGGGCGTTCTGGGAAGGTATCTTAGGATTCTACAAAGCAAATGAGGCTTATTTACAAGGCCAAATCGGTAACCCAACTGGCGAGGATTCTCCGAATAAGAAATACTATGACCCACGTGTTTGGTTACGTAAGGGCGAAGAGACTTTGGTAGCTCGTTTAAAAACAGCTTTCGAAGACTTGAACGCTACGAATGCGAATCAATATCTATAGTCGCGGAGCGACTACTCAGTAGTCAGTATCCAGTAGACAGTAATCAGTAAAAGCCGGAACAATGTTCCGGCTTTTTTGGTTTTAGTAGATTATAGAGTAGAGAGTATAGAGAAAAGATAATAAATCTCGAACTTTGCACCCGTCTACCGACTACCGACTACTGTTTACTGGATACTGACTACTGTTTACTGTCTTATGAAAACCGAACTACACCCCTCTCACACCCGCGGAACCGCCGATCACGGCTGGTTGAAGACCGCTTTTAGTTTTAGCTTTGCTGGTTATTATAATCCGGCGCGCATTCATTTCGGTGCGTTGCGCGTACTGAATGATGATTTTATTGCGGCGGGGATGGGCTTTGGCAAACATCCGCATGATAATATGGAGATCGTAACCATTCCGATGAAAGGCGCGGTGGCGCACGAGGATTCGATGGGAACGAATGGCATTATTAATGCGGGGGATGTGCAGATTATGTCTGCAGGCTCTGGGATTTACCATTCGGAGTTTAATGCGAGTCAAACAGAAGGTTTGGAACTGTTCCAAATCTGGGTCATGCCTAAGCTGAAAAATATCACTCCGCGCTACGATCAGCGCACGTACAATCCAGCCGATTTTAAGGGACAATGGAAGACGGTGGTTTCGCCACTGGGCACGGACATTGATTCATTGCAGGTAAATCAAGATACGTATTTTAACATGACTGAAATTTCGGAAGGTGAGAGCCTGAGTTATGCGTTGCATGGCGCACAGCAAGGGGCATTTGTCTTTGTGATTGAAGGCGGAATTGAAGTGGCTGGCGAGAAACTGGGACGTAGGGATGCCATCGGGATTTCCGAAACAGAAACCATTGAAGTAAAGGCTTCAACAGCGGGCACGAAGGTGTTGTTGATTGAGGTACCTATGGTTTGGTAGATTTAACAATAGAGTAATATTCTCTTAATAGGGAGGTTAAAGTGATGGCCTATTTTTGGTAAACCAAATAGGCAAACATGGGCCATCATTCACAACCCACCTACAAAACGATCGTCATCTCAGACTTGCATTTAGGTAGCAAGGGAACTAAAGCAGCCGAGGTAAACGAATTCTTACGCGCACATTCGTGCCACCAACTCATTTTAAACGGCGATATTATCGACGGCTGGCAACTGAAAAAAGGAGGCAGCTGGAAGAAGAAGCACACGGCCTTTTTCCGTTGTGTATTAAAGATGATGGACAAGTGGGATACGGAGGTGATTTATTTGCGCGGCAATCATGATGATTTCTTAGAGCAAGTACTTCCGTTGAAAATTGGAAAGCAGTTTTCGATTCGCCAGGACTATATGTTGAAGAGTTTTGGCAAGAAATACTTCATCACTCACGGCGATATTTTCGACAGCATTACCAGCCAAATGAAATGGCTAGCCTATTTAGGCGATATCGGTTACACGTTCTTGTTGTGGCTGAATAAATGGTATAATCAATACCGCACGTGGCAAGGCAAGCCTTATTACTCTTTATCACAGGTGATTAAGCAGAAAGTGAAGGCTGCGGTGAACTTCATCTCGGATTTTGAGGAGAAATTAGCGGAGTTAGCGAAGGCCAAAGGCGCGGATGGCATCATCTGTGGCCATATTCACAAGGCTGAAATCAAAATGATCGACGGAATCGCCTACATGAATTCTGGCGACTGGGTGGAATCATTGACGGCCTTAGTGGAAACACACCAGGGGGAATGGCAAATCATCGAATTCCCGCTGTATAATTTGAAAGCAGAGTTAAACGAAATTTTAGGCGAGGCAATCGCTGTGTAAGATGGGAAAGTTCATATTTACCGTACAAGGCGAGGGTCGCGGGCATTTAACGCAAGCGATCTCCTTCACACAAATTGCACGCGAGGCGGGTCACGAAGTGATCGGTTATGCAGTGGGATCTTTTCAGGGACGTAAAATACCGTCGTTTTTCCTTGACTTTATTGGAGATACGCCGGTGCTACAATACGAGAGTCCGTCCATTATTTTTGGGAATGGAAAATCGGTGCAACTTTTTAAAACAGCGGCGCAGGCTTTCACGAATTTCAAGACTTTTTGGAAAAGCGCTACACAACTAGAGGCGTTTGTGAATGAATTGCAACCAGACGGAATCGTGAACTTCTATGAGTCCATCACGGGATTATATAAATTAAAATCGGGGTCCAAAATCCCCACGATGTCCGTGGGTCATCAATACCTTCTATTGAACAAGCATTTCGAAAGTATTCCGGAGAAGAAGATCGACCGAATGCTTTTAAATATGAATACGATGATCACGTCGATCGGTTCGAAGAAGCTGTTGGGCTTATCTTTCCGCCCGATCGATAACGACGCGAAGATCGAGGTGGTTCCTCCCCTATTGCGCCAGCAAGTAAAAAGCATCGTTCCGCAAGCGGGTGAGCGTTGGTTAGCGTATTTAACGCACTTCCGTTTATCAGAAGATATCATGGCGTGGTCAAACGCGAATCCAGAGGTAAAGTTGGATTGCTTTTGGGATAATCCCACCCGAAAAGAAACCTACCACTATTCTGATTCCTTGACTTTTCATCCAATTGATGCGGAGAATTATTTGGCGAAGATGACGGAATGTGCTGGCTTAATTTCTACCGCCGGTTTTGAATCCGTTGCTGAAGCGATGTACCTAGGCAAACCAGCGATGATGGTTCCGGTGCCTAATCACATTGAACAAATGATCAATGCGTTTGACGGCGAGATGTCAGGCGCAGGAATTGGTGCCACTTCTTTCGATTTAAGCATTTTCAAGAACTACCTACCTTCTCACGTTTCAGTGAAAGATCAATACCAAGAATGGGTGGACAAATCCCAAAGCTTGATGGCCGGACATCTAGCAGATTTAATCGCACAGCCGGTTTATGTGGCAAACTTTGGCCAAAACCAAGGAACAGGTTTATCTGGCATGTTAGGCAGACGAAGATTCCGCTGGTCACAGTAAATTAAAAAGGCCAGCGAAATCGCTGGCCTCTATCTATTAGAAGTTAACCTGAGCTTGCAAGCGGAGCATGTTCCCTGATTGCAAGTTTTCTTGTAGTTTGAAATCCTCTGCTCGTTTTGTCGCCATGGTATACATGGCAACTAGCTCAAAGTTTTTGTTTGGTTGCCATTCTATCCCTAGTTCTGTTTCATCCACGCGGTAACTACGTGCATCTAATTCGTGCTTTTTCCCTCCCTCATAATGCTGAACACGTACGAATGGGATTATCACCTGTTTTTTCCAATCTATTTTATAGGATGCGGTCACGTAGCCACCAGATAATTTTTGATTCTCAATAGCATCAGTTGCTTTGTTAAATTCTGGTCCTGTACCCACATTGTATTCAGCTTGAATTCCAAAGGGCTTAGGGTATAGCACAAAACTCGCAGCATAACGCTCATCTAAATATGATTTGTCAGCCTTTGCTTTCACCCCTGCACTTAATTGATCAGAGGCCATTACCCACTGACCAGAATAGCCTTGAATACTCGCTTCAATGATTTGATTTTTGATCTGAACCGGATAAGAAAGGCGTGCTGCAATATGAGGCGCGTCGTTTAATTCAGGCTTGTTCGCTGTTTGGCCATTATAAGCACCTAAACCAAAAACGCCATAATCACCTGACCCTTTTAATCCATCCGCTACTAATGAAGAATATAATTTACGAACAGATGCTGGCGCCCAGTAAAAGAATACTCCTAAATCACGTTCGTTAGATACGGCACTATTCAAGGCATCGTTACGGTCTAATGGCAAACGATTTTGAGAGGATTGCATGTTTTCAAAGCCAAAAGGGACCTTACTTTGTCCTACTCTAAAACGAAATTCGTTTTTTGCATCTAAACCTAGATCAAAATAAGCATCCCGAATCTGTCCAAAATGAAGAGAAGTAGAAGAGGCGCTACTCGCAAAATCCGGTTGGATGTAGAAATAGACACGCTCACTTACTTGGCCACTAAATATGATTCGAAGACGACGAACAAAAAACCCTCCATTATCACCAATGCTTTTATCGCCTTGTTCTGATTTTAGATTCGGATTTGTTTCAAAAAGTCGGTTGTAGCGAACTTGTGCATAACCGCGAATGGAGAAAGAATCGTACCATTTTTTAGGGGCTGGAGCAGTTTGTGCCTGGGCAGAAATCAGGCAAAGGCAAGCCAAGACTCCTGTTAGGAGAAGATTTTTTTTCATGATATATTGGTGTTTGTAAAAAAGAGGGGGATCCTATTCGAATCCCCCATGAATGTTTATTATGCGGCTATCCAGCGGAATAAAACAAATAAGGTAGCAGATAAAATAATCGTTACCGGCAAGGTTAAAACCCAAGCTAAAACAATGCTCTTAACGGTTCCTCCTTGTAAGTTCTTAATACCTTTTGAAGCTACCATCGTTCCAGCGATACCTGAAGACAAAACGTGTGTCGTAGAAACTGGCCACTTATAAGCTGTTGCTAAACCAATCGTTAAGGAAGCGATTAATTCTGCTGATGCACCTTGCGCATAGGTTAAGTGATTCTTCCCGATTTTCTCGCCTATCGTTACTACGATACGTTTCCAGCCGACCATTGTACCTAAACCTAAGGATAAGGCAACCATCCACATCACCCAAGCTGGTGCGAAATCCGTTACTCCAGCAATTCCAGATGAAGAGGAATTTCCATAACTAAAGAATGGAGCCTTGTCACCTTGCGTAGCTTTCTTTAATGCTTTCTTATCTCCAGAGGATAAAGCCACTGATTCACTTTCTAGTAATTTCTTTGATTGCTTGTTGATCGTCAAAGCTGCATTACGAATATCAAACTTTTGAGTTGTAGTCAATGTCTTAGGTGTTACTCCTGTAGCGATAATCGCGCTCAAAGCAGTAGAAGACTTGACTAATTTGTGGTAGCTCTCCCGTTCTTTTTCCGACAACGGGATGGTATCAATTTTGGCAGTGATCGTTTGCACTGTGGTTAAACTTTCCTTCACTTGAACCAAGTCAAGGTTTGTATTAACAGCAAAATAGCCTGGCAAGAAAGCAATTAAGATAACCATAACCAGACCGATCCCTTTTTGGCCATCATTACGACCATGAAAGAACGAAACTAACGTACAGGTCGTAATTAAGATAGCACGAATCCACATGGGTGGAGGTGATTTCTTCTTAGGCTCTTTGAAGATCTCTTTGTTTTTAACAGTTTTCTTTAAGATATACATCAAAATGATAGCCGCGGCAAAACCGAATAATGGCGACAAAAGTAGTGCTTGTCCAATTTCAATAGCCTTGTCCCAGTTAATAGACGATATTCCTTTATTTGAAGCTTCTGGCAATAAGGCATGTCCTACTCCGATACCAATAATTGAACCAATGAGCGTGTGTGAGCTTGAAGCAGGGATACCAAAATACCAAGTTCCCACATTCCATAGAATCGCAGAAAGCAATAACGCTAATGCCATGGCCATGGAATGGTATACATCAGCGTCCATGAGAAGTTCGGTGGGCAATAGCCCAATAATGCTCATGGTCACTCCTACACCTCCCGTCAGAAGACCTAAGAAGTTCATGAAACCAGACCAAACTACAGCTTGCGTAGGTTGCAAAGAATGCGTGTAAATAACAGTGGCTACTGCATTTGCTGTATCGTGGAATCCGTTTACGAATTCAAAGGCACAGGCCGCAAAAAGGCAGAAAAACAGTAGAAATACGAGCGTTGGGTCTAATCCGAACATGTTTAAAGGTTTATATTGGTGCTAATTGCAATGCAAAAATAAGGAACCCCATCTAATCCAATGTTAAGGAATTGTTAATTGAATATTACCTAATTATTAATCACACCGAAAAGCCAATATTAAATTTTCTGTATTTGATTAAAACTTACTGCATTAAAGTTTCTTTTCCTGAAATCTTTACATAAGTTTGACGACAACTATAATCCCAATAAAATGAGTGAGGATAATAAAAAATTAACCGACCAACTAGTTCAAGCCATTCTTCCAAAGCTGAAAGGTTTAACTGAAAAAAACGCCAAAAAAGTCCTTAATGAGACGGAAAAGTCTATTACTTCGGTGGTCAAAAAATACAGTAAATTGATCGCAGAACAAGAGAAAGAAAAGGCTAAAGCGAAACACAAAGCGGAGAAAGACGCTAAAAAGAAGGCAGAAAAAGCAGCTAAAAAGAAAGAAAAGGAGGCTAAAAAACTAGCGAAAGCAAAATTACTTGCTGCTCTTATTGCAAAAGAGAGCCCAGCTAAACCAAAGGCACCTGCAACCGCTACAAAGCCTAAGCCTAGAGCGCGTACTCCTAAAGTCAAAAAATAAATAAAACTACATTTAACGTTCAAAGGGCAGGATTTCCTGCCTTTTTTCGTTTCGTCTCATCCCGGAAATTCATAATAATTTGATGAATTTGGCTTAACATCTAGGTAATATGTAAGTACTATTTTTGATAGAAATGATGCACGCTTTTGTCCTCAAAAGAGTGCCTAGAAAGTTCGAAAATGATCAAAAATAGAAAATACGACTTAATCGTGGTAGGCGGAGGAATAATAGGCACTTTTTGTGCCTACCATGCTTTAAAAAAGGGCAAATCCGTTCTCTTATTAGAAAAAGATAGTCAACCACACGAAGCTAGCATACGCAATTTTGGCCAAATTATACCCTCCGGACAATCGCTTGATAAATGGTTTCAATTAGGGAGAAAATCACTAAAAATTTACAAAGAACTACAAGAGGAATCCGCTATTTCATTGACCAAAAATGGCTCTTGGTATATCGCGTCAGATGAGCAAGAAATGGCAGTTTTAGAGGAAATGGCTAGTCAATTTCAATCTCTAGATTACGACTCAATGGTATTCTCTGCTGATGTTACTCTTGAAAAAAATCCAGCCTTAAATAAAGAATATGTGAAAGGCGGATTATTCCTATCTGAAGAGGCATCCATCAACCCCGTGTTATTAGTGCATCAATTGAGAGAGTTTTTAATTAAATACTTGGGACTACACTACCATCCCTCTTGCCCCGTCATATCAGTAGAAAAAAAGCGGGGGATTGCGATGATTAGTACCTCAAAAAAACAAACGTTTTGGGGAGACCATGTAATTTTAGCGAATGGGCACGACACCCAATTTTTACTACCAGAGCATTACCCAGCGACTGATGTAAGAATCTGCAAACTACAGATGATGCGATTAGTCCCACAAAGAATACAATTCAGGGCTAACTTATTATCGGGCCTTTCCATCAGACGATATGAAAGTTTTAAATCCTGTCCTTCCTATACTACATTGAAGACCTCTGATGAACAAAAAGTACTTCAATCCAAGGGAATCCACATATTATTAAAACAAGCAGAAGATGGATCTATTATCCTTGGGGATTCTCACGAATACGTTTCAGCTAGCGATGAGTCACCATTAGGCTTTGAAATTAGTGCTGAAATCAATGAGTTAATATTGAGCGAAGCGAAGAAAATAGTTACACTAGACTCTTGGGAATTAGACTCTAACTGGATCGGCCACTACTTAGAGGCTAAACAGGCAGAGGTTTATACCAAAACGATAGACCAAGTCATACATATTGTAAATGGTATAGGCGGGAAAGGCGTTACCACCTCTCCTGGGTTTACCTATGAGTACATTCAACAGTTATACTCGATTTAATCTATCCCGTAATCCAACGGAAGAATAAGAATAACAAGGCCGAAAGCATAATGGTTACGGGCAAGGTTAAAACCCAAGCTAATACAATACTTTTCACCGTTCCACCTTGAAGATTTTTGATACCTCTTTGTGCAACCATCGTTCCCGCAATACCTGAGCTTAATACGTGAGTCGTACTAACAGGCCACTTATATGCCGTAGCTAAACCAATCGTAAGAGAGGCAATTAATTCTGCCGAAGCCCCTTGTGCATACGTCAAGTGGTCTTTACCAATTTTCTCCCCAATCGTTACGACGATGCGTTTCCAGCCGATCATAGTCCCAAGACCAAGTGACAAAGCTACCATCCACATCACCCAATTAGGGGCAAAATCAGTTACTCCTGCCATACCAGTACTGGAGGAAGCTCCTAAGGTGAAAAATGGCGCTTTAGAACCAGCAGTTGCCTTTTTCCAGGCTGATTTATCGTTATCTGAAAGTGCCACTGACTCGCTCTCAATCAACTTTTTTGAATATTTATTGATCGTTAATGCGGCCTTACGAATCGCAAATTTTTGATCTGTCGAAAGCGTAGATGGATTCAAGTTTTGAGCGGTGATGATAGATAAATCTGCTGAAGATTTTTTCAATTGCGCTAATCCATCTCGTTCTTTTGAAGATAAGGGAATCGTATCAATTTTAGCAGAAATAGTTTGTACAGTCGCTAAACTTGACTTCACCATTTGCATATCTAAGGTCGTATTGATGGCAAAATAACCAGGTAAGAACGCAATCAAAATAACCATCACTAAACCGATTCCCTTTTGGCCATCATTACGTCCATGAAAAAAGGAGACCAAGGTACAAGTAGCGATTAGTAAAGAGCGAATCCACATTGGTGGCGGCGACTTTTTCTTAGGCTCTTTGAAAATCTCCTTATTAGTCACCGTTTTCTTTAAGATATACATTAAGATAATGGCCAAAGCAAAGCCAAACAATGGCGATAACAACAAGGCTTGACCTATTTCGATCACTTTATCCCAATTCAATGCGGATATCCCTTTGTTTGAATCTTCTGGTAACAGTGCATGACCTACACCGATACCGATAATCGAACCAATCAAAGTATGCGAACTAGAAGCAGGGATGCCTAAATACCAAGTCCCTAGGTTCCATAAAATAGCTGAAATTAACAAAGAAAGGGCCATAGCCATCGAATGGTAGACATTCGTATCGACAAGTAACTCCGTAGGCAGTAGTCCGATAATACTCATCGTAACTCCCACACCACCGGTTAATAGACCAAGGAAGTTCATAAATCCAGACCAAACAACAGCTTGTGTTGGACGTAAGGAATGGGTGTAAATGACTGTGGCAACGGCATTAGCCGTATCGTGAAAACCATTCACAAATTCAAATGCACAGGCTGCAATTAAGCAAAAGCAAAGCAGAAAAAACAAAGTTGGATCTAATCCGAACATAGCCAATTGATGGTAAAAATATGATTACTCTAAGGTAAGGGACAATTGAAATACACGTGTTAAGGAATTGTTAAATCCCTATTTTACTTCACTCTTAAATGTGACTCCAATAGCTTTTGCGGCCTTATGAATTAAGTCTTTTTGATAGACTTGTTCTTTCAATTTCACTTCGCCTAAAGCAGGAACATTCGCCCCTATCATCGCATACCAAATCTGGTAGCAATCCTTTACACTATCGCCGTGGGATGTCCATTGTGATTTAATCGCATCTCCGCGACCGTGGTCCGTCGTTATTAAAAGGGTTGTCTTCCCTTTATAATCTGGATCAGCATTCACAAAATCCCAAATCTCTCCTACCCACGCATCAAATTGATGAGCCGCATCTAAATAGTGATTGTAAGCCCCTTCGTGCGCAAATTCATCCGTTTCTCCATACGAAATGTAGAGTGCTTTCGGCTTGTTCTTTTTCAAATAATGCATCGCCTTGAAATGGGTAAATGCATCTAATGATTCTGCCATACCAAAAGGCTTGAACGATTCTTTCAACATCTTCGATAACAACTTCATCTCGGGATCTTTCTCTAATTCTGGATACGAATCAAAGGCATTAACCACCGGAAAACCAGCTCTTTTCTCATTCAAAATACGATCAAAAGCATCCCAAGCTCCGAATGCGGCCACTTTTCCTTTGTACGCTGGCAAAGAATTTAAGTATTCAAAAAAATTCGTATTCGGATTAGGTTTGTAGTCATTTGAGTTAACATCAGTATCCACCTGGCCTGTTAAAATCTCACTATATCCAGGATAGGAAAACCAATACGGATTTGCATTATCCACTCGACTTCCTTCTTTTCTGTTTCCATGCAACTGGCCAGAAGCAGCTAATTTACCCCAGAAAAAAGGCATCAATTTTTTACGTCTTTCTTGTAAAGAGGGAGACCAATACTGGGCAATTAACCGAGCAGAGTCACCATGGTGAAAGCGCTTCATTTTCACAAGGGAAGTATCGATACCGTTGAATAATTCTTGCCAACGAAAGCCATCTGTCGTGATGACGATGACGCGGGCATCAGAATCATTTTTTTGAGCCAAAATACAGAACGGAAGAAAGAAAAATAAGTAAAGTAGCTGTTTCATCATTTGGTTTAAAAGGTAGGGCTAAGTTAGACAAATAATTAGAATTTCACTCTTGTCCCGTTTAAACAAGAAATGCCGATGAGAATCTCACCGGCATTTTCTGTATTACACCAATATATTATCTTATTGACCTTTTACTGGGAAACGTGTCCAGCCTGTAGTCCAGCTTGGTTTTTCCAATTTCAAGATCTCGGCATCTGTCGATTCGATTTCCGAATTACCATCAGCTAAAGCCTTCGTCTTTACATCAGCAGAAGTAATGACAGCTGACTTACTGATAAAATTCAAAGCTGCATTAGGCGTGTAAGTGCCAATCTTGTTGTTTTTGAAAGTAGAAACTCCATCCTTATAGGCTTGTGCCGTTTCGTTACTTTCTAAACTGAATCCACCTTTCATATATCCAATGAATGTGGAATTACTTACTTCGAATTGAGTAGCACGTCTCCAACGCATCGCTAAATTATGATTAGAAAGTGCTGCTGCATTATTTGGCCCAATTAAAGTCATATTATCTAGAACTGGACGTGTGAATGGAGTAGCGACAGAACCTGTTCCATCATTATCACATTCGATTCCATTACCCGCATCACCCGTGTCTACAAAAGCTGGGTCGCGTCTTGAAATAGAGAAGGATACTTTACCTGTAAAACCAAAATCAAAATCAAAATCATCATCAGCTGTCGCAAAAGCGTACAAATACTTAGGAGAAACCGTTCCTCCGAAGAATTCAAAGGCATCATCATTCGCATAAATCGTCTGTACATTCTCGATGACAGTTTTGCTACCTACCGCTCCGAAAGTCAAGGCATTGATTTCAGAGTTAGGCAATGCCGCGATACCTGCGTATTCAATACGTACATATTTCATCACGCCGCTGTTATCTTCGTTATCCGTTCCACCATAGGCACGACCAATACCGCCCTCAATAGTAGGCTCAGAGGTACGGTTCGTCTTCGCTCTTCCTAAGATGACGATTCCACCCCAATCGCCTGGAGCACGCTCGCCAGCTGGTTTACCAGACGTAAAGACGATAGGCTTTGCAGCTGTTCCCTCTGCTTGAATTTTTGCACCTCTTTCGATACATAAAGCACCTTTTTCTGAGATGTCACTTTTGATAACAGTACCCGGTTGAATAATAAGGGTAGCTCCATCGGTTACATAAACGTAGCCTTTTAATGTCCATTCCTTATCCGCAGTTAAGGTCGTAGTTGCCGTAATGTTTCCACTTAAAGTCGTAGTAGAGGGTACGTTAATAGGTGCTACATCTCCACCTAAATCCTTTGAACAGCCAAATGTTGCTAAAGCTGCTACGATAACTAGTAATTTTTTCATGTTAGAAATTGTAATTAACGGTGAGTGAAACTGATGTTTCGTTGTTTGTTTTAATTAAATCACGTGAAGGCTTTTGGTAGAAAGTAGTAGGCTGAGCTAGAATATCGCTCACCGCTAATTTGATTTCTCCTTTATTGAATTTTCTTAAGAAAACGATATCAATAACGTCTCTTGAATTTTCAAAAATGTCTGGATAACCCTGGAAACCTACGGAAGCGATGCGATCACCTACACGATTATAGGTTAGGTTTATTGTGTTATCTCCTTTATGGAAGTTCAAACCTCCATTCAATGCATAATTAGATTGGCCTTGAAGCTGGCGTTTTACCCCTTGAACTTCTACCTCCGATTGAATCAACGCCATGTTAGAGTATAAATCTAACCAAGAGTTAATCGCTTTTCTAAATTCCATTTCCAAGCCATAGACTAATGCAGATGGTGGATTCGTATACGTTAAAGCTAGATTAGAAGGAACAGAACCATCCGCTACAATTTGCTCAATAGGCTTAATGAATTTCTTACCAAAAACACCCACTGAGAAGATTTCTCCGGCTTTTGGATATAATTCCCATTTGAAATCAATGTTGTAGATATCTGACTTTTCCAAATCCTTATTACCCAATAACTGCGCATTACGTACGAAGTCATAGTAAGCAAAATTCGCAACTTCACGGAACTCTGGTCTCGCTAAGGTTTTGCTAAGCGATGTTCTCCATTTCGTTTTTTCCGTCGCAGAGTAGGTTAAGTTTAAGGATGGCAAAAGATCTAAGTATTCTCTTTCCACATTCACTTTTTGACCACTAAAGTCAGCCGTTGCGATATTAAAGAGGTTATACTCTGTACGAAGACCCGTATTCAACTTGAATAATCCCATCTCTTTTTCATACATCACAAATCCATTCGCTAAGTCGAAATCAGCCGTATAGCGATCCGTATTATTCGTTACCTCACCTAACATATCAATGGTTTCGTAACGGAATACACGGGCTTTGAAGTTTCTGTATTTCTTCAAGTATCCTACCCCTACTTTGAAATCCCCTAAGGATTTATTAATCGCTGCATTTCCCGCATTTTCATCCATCACACTCCAGAAACGGTAAGTGTCTCTCCAAGCAGTCAAATAAGGATTGCCTGAGTTTAAATACGAAGCAGTAGGATTAACTCGGTAATCAGGTTGATCACGAAGCATTAAATTATATCCGATGTTAAAATCCCAAGTCTTGATTTTTGCGTCAAACTGCGTATTAACCACCATTTTACGGATGGCATTAGATGAATTACTGTAGATGTTCTGTACGTTATCGTAATTTTCACCCGTTCTATTCAAGAAATAATCTTCTGTTTGGTAGTTAGCTAGAGTCTTCCAGCTGTAACGGTTTTGGCCCAAATAAACCACATTCAATAAGCCACTTAGGGACTTCGTTTGCGAGAAGTTAATATCCTTGTATTTGTAAGCTAAGTCAGTGGAAGATAAGTAATCAATACGCTCTGTCGTAGAGGAAGAAAACGTGTTTCTCGCTGTAGAGCTAAATAATACGTTCCAGTTATTTCTTTTTACACCAAAAGCCACACTCCCATTGAAGTTAGGAAGGCTAGAAGACTCTGTAATACCAGGAGTCGCAATCAACTTCGTATATGCTCGCTTGTCACCATTTCCACTAATTCTGAAAGCGTTTGTGGAAGGGAAAGTAGAAGGGAATTCAACAGATTCAATTAATTTGAAATCCTTGAAAGTAGAAAGAGAGCCATAGCTTACACCTGAAGAAGCAGAGGCAAAATCGCCTGAAACTTCTTTGGTCGTGATTTGTACTAAACCGCCTGCAAAATCACCAGGAAGGTTTGCTGCAGCGCCTTTGTTAATAATAATGTTATCAATTAAAGCAGTAGGAATAATGTCAAATGAAAAGGCACGACGATCTGGCTCTGTGGAAGGCAATTGTGTCTTATTCAATAAAGCAGAGTTATAACGATCCGCTAAACCACGTACTAATACGAATTTATCATTTTGAATGGTTACACCACTCACACGCTTCAAGGCATCACTCACATTTCTATCGGGTGTCTTCTTAATAGACTCAATGGAAAGACCATCCGCCACGATGAAACTAGATTTTAATGTATTGATCAAGGCAGTAGCCGTTTCTTTTTTAGCCACCGTCTTCACTACGACATCCGCTAATAACTTACTGTCTTCTTCTAACTCAATCGTAACCGAAACCGGTTCATTCGCTACCTTAAATGCAGCATTTGCATACTCTTTAAAACCAACATAACTAGAGCTTAAGGTATAAGTTCCTGGGGCTACATTAGCAAAAGTAAACTTTCCGTCGATGTCAGTAGATGCTCCTTGATTTTTACCTGTTGATGGATTTTTCAACCAAACGGTTACTCCTACTAGGGTTTCTTTAGAAGATTTAACTACTCCGGTCACATTTACCTGAGAAAACGCGATAAATGGAAATAATAGAACTAAAATGAGGCACTTAAATGACTGTTTCATAAAATTGGTGTGATACGAATAATGTTGACATGTTTTAATCATGGCACAAAATTAGATCTCACCCAATCTGAATTGATTAAGCCATTGTTAGGCTATTGTTATCTACTTGTTAAATAGAAGTGACTTTCTTAATAATTCCATAACATTGAGATTTTTCGAATAAAATTTCACTTTTCTACACTGTTTTATGGTACTATTTCAAGTTTTTGCATTTTTTATAGAAGAACTTTCTTAGAAAAGTGAAAATTAACACGGATTTAATTTGCAGGTAATGCGAAAGGACTAGTTTTGAGTCAACAAACGGAAATCATTCCGCCTAAGTTTATTAAAATCAAGCATTATGAAAAAGTACACATTTGCTGCCCTATTTTTCGCAGCCAGCCTGTTTGTCGTTTCTGCCGCTACTGGAGCAGAATTATCGCTTCCCGTGAACATCGAATCTGTAGGTAAATTGAAATATATGGTGTCTGTCAAAGCAGGAGCCACGGTCGTCATCTACGATGGAGAAAATAACGAGATTCACAAGGAAGCTATCACAACGCAAAAATTGTTCAATTTAGCGGGATTATCTGACGGAAGCTACCGTATGGTCGTGTTAGATATGCGTAAAAACGTGATCACTTCTAAGTCGTTTACGATCAAAACGGAAGTGAAGCGCGATATCGTCGCGATGAACTAATTTACCCAACATCAACAAATTAAAGTGAAAGATTAAGGGGTAAAAAGGCGGACCAGTGGTTCGCCTTTTTCTTTTTAACTGAGTTCTTTGCTCTTGATTTTATGCAATAAAAACACAGCCACCAAAATAGGAAGCGAGAAAATTAAGAATCGACCTGCCACGGACATGCCGGAATCTGTCAGTAGGCCAAAGACGGTGGGTCCCAAAATTGCTCCAAAACGGCCCGCCCCCATCGCTAATCCCACCCCCGTCGAACGGATTGCCGCTGGGTAAATGCGTGTTGCGGCTGGATAGAAACTATTAAATCCGCCTTGCACTAAAAAGCCGATGAAGAAGACCAGTGTCAGGTTTATCACATAATCTAGCTTCACATTTCCATAAAAATTCATCAACACAAAGGCGATGATGAAGAAAAGAGTCATCGTTTTCTTGATGCCAATTTGACTAATCGCTAAACCCATCACAAAAACGCCTGTAAAGGCCCCAAAATTCAAGGTCATCCCCACGTAGGTGGCGAGTTCGAAGGGCATACCGGATTGTTTGGCGAGCGTAGGTACCCAGCTGATCAAAGTGTATAAAGTCAAAAAGCCGAAGAAAATGGCGGTCCAAAGTAAGAGTGTGGCGGTTCTGTATTCTGGGGTAAAGAGTTCATTAATCTTCGTCTTACTGTGTTTCGATTCCGGCACGAATCCCGGGGATTCTGGCAAAAAGAAATAGACTAAGAGTAAAAGCGCAAACGAAAAAGCACTCGCGATCAAAAAGGTCGCGCGCCAGCCTAAAAGCGGGAACACCCAGGCCACCACAAATCCAGTCAAAATCGCTCCCAAAGGCCAGCCTCCTTGCACAATCCCCACATTGAAATCGCGGGTTTTATCGGTGGAAAACTCAGAGGCAACCGTGGCTAGATTAGGGAGGATTCCACCAATGCCTAAACCGGTGATGAATCTGAAAACCAGCAATGCATTTAATGATGGAGCGAAATAGACTAGCAACATGCCCACGCTGATTAGAAACAAAGAACCTAAAAACACCTTACGCCTTCCCCATTGATCCCCCAAAGGGGCAATCAAGAAACAGCCCGCGGTCATCCCCGCTAATCCCGCCGAAAAAACGTAACCTAGCTGCGAATTGTTCAAACCCCATTCTTTCATGATGTGTTCGCCAGCAAAGGAAACAAGCAAAACGTCTATTCCGTCGTTGAAATTGAGCAAAAAGCAGAGGGAGACTACGCCTATTTGGAGCCAAGACATCGAGTTTTTCATACGATTTGAACGACTATTTTTCCCGGATGTCCGTCAGTAGCCGCTTGTAATCCAGCCTGTACTTCCGCTAAAGGAATGTATTTTGAAATGATTTTATGCGGTTGAATTTTTCCGTCTTTGATCAGCTGAATCACGGACTGGAAATCTTCTGGATGATCGTAGATCAAAGATCCTTGGATCGAAATGCCTCGGCGAACTAAATCCAAGGGGGTAAAGCTAGCCTGCTTTTCGGATAAGCCTAAGAGAATCACACTGGCACCGCGCGGAGCATCAGCAATAAGCTGTGTAGTAGCAGCCGCCGAACCCGTACATTCGAAAATCACACGAATGTCTTCCGCTTTCCAATCACCTTTTAGGGCCCCGAATTCATATGCTTTCTCCTGCAAAACGGGATTCAAATCAGTCGCGAAGACGTGTAAACCTTGCTCTACCGCGAGATGTGTAATTAACATTCCGATGGCTCCAAGGCCTAGGACGTAGATGGCATCGCCTTTCGTGAGCGACGCTTTTTTTAATGCATTGTAAGCAACAGCCGTGGGTTCGATGGTCACAGCATCTTTCGAGGTAATAGAGTCTGGCAGTTTGTGAGCGAAATCTGCCGGAATCAGCACGTATTCCGCGAAACAACCGGGGGCGTTTAGACCGATGGTGCGTTTATTCGGGCAAACCGTAGCTTGTCCGCGGGCGCAATAGCTACATTCTCCGCAAGGCGCATTAGGGTCTATGACGACTCTTTCTCCTAGTTCGCGATTCACGCCCTCACCTTGCGCGTCGATGTAGCCCCAGCCCTCGTGGCCGATGATGGTGGGTTCAGGCAACGGACGATGGCCCCCAAAATAATGTATATCCGATCCGCAAATACCCACTTCCTGCAAGCGAATACGCAGCTGGCCGGGACCTGGATTTGGGATAGGGTGATCAACTAGTTCGATTTGCAAAGGTTTTACGAGAACGGCCGCTTTCATTAGAGGATCTGATTGAATTCGATGATCTCGCCGTTCGGGCCTTTGACATTAAAAAAGCGTGTGCCGTTTTTCCAAAAAGCTAAAAAAGTGGGCTCTTTCTCGATAATATCAAATCCTGCCTTCTTCAAGGCTTCGAACGCGTAATCTACATCCTCTACGTCGATCGCGAAATGGTCGATGTGACCGACTTTGCGCTGTTTGATTTCGGCTAATTGCTTTTCCGGCATTTGGTATAACTCCACGATCACCTCGTGATTTTTCATCATTACGCAAGTCCCAAAACCGCCGTCAAATTCGAATGGCGATTCCATCACGTTCTCGAAACCAAGACGTTCATAGAAAGGAATCGAGACTTCCATGTTATGTACAGGAATCCCGATGTGTTGGATTTTATGGATAAAGTTGATTTTCATAGCTTTTGGTATTTGTTGCAAAATACTAAATTTTGAAAACTTAACACTGTTAATTAACTTTACGGTGTAATTTTTCAAAAATGGGAATAGTCGCGAGAAAAGAGAAACAAAAACAGGAGATTCGATCCTTAATTCTAGAGGAATCGATGAAATTGTTCGTGGAAGAGGGCTTCAGCAAAGTGTCCGTCCGGAAGATTGCTGAACGCATACAATATAGCCCCACGACGCTCTATCTGTATTTTAAGGATAAAAACGAGATCTTATTTTACTGCTGCGAGTCAGGGTTTAAGAAGATGTTGGAGCAAAATATCGCTTTGGCCTTAATCAACGATCCTATCGAACGCTTGCACCAGATGGGCGTGAATTACTTGAATTTTGGCCTAGAATATCCGGAATATTATGATTTGATGTTCATTCAGGAGGCCCCCATGTCCGCCTTAATCGATATGGGCGCAGGCTGGTCGAGTGGCGATCAGGCGCTAGAGGCCTTGAAAATGATCGTGCAAGATGCGATGGACAAAGGATTACTAGTTCCTGCCAAAGTGGAAACGGTGGCGATGGCGGTTTGGAGCATGGTACACGGCCTGGTCTCCCTCGCGATTCGCCAGCGATTAGACAAATTAGTAGCGGCGGAAAAAGTCGAAAATACGATGCACGAGTCGCTGGATTGGTTATTGAAAACGATGAAAAAAGCCTAAGATGAAATATTTATTACTCCTTTTTGCCCTGCCTGTTTTTGGCCAAAAGTCCGTCCTCGACGAATACGTCGCCACGGCCTTTCAACAAAACATCACGCTGCAACAAAAATCCATCCAAGTGGAAAAGGCGATGATCGCCCTAAAAACAGCCCAAAGCCTCTACCAACCCAGCGTCGCCTTCCAAGGTGGCTACCAAAGTGGTGAGGGTGGTCGTAGCATCGCTTTCCCGGTGGGAGATTTATTGAATCCGGTGTATTCGACGCTGAATGCGTTGACGAAAAGCACAGCCTTTCCACAGATTGCGAACGTGGAGACGAATTTCTTTCCACGCGATTTCTACGATGTAAAAGTGCAAACGACGATGCCATTGTATAACAAGGACATCAGCTACAACAAGCAAATCCAAGAGCAATCCCTCAGCCTGCAACGCGAAGATGTTTCCCTGTACAAACGCGAGTTAGTCAAGCAAATCAAGACCGCTTATTATAATTATTTGCTCAGCTTAGGCTTAGTGAAAGTCTACGAAAACAGCCTCAATCTAGCGCTGGAAGGTAAAAAGGTGAACGAAAAGCTACTTGCGAATGGCAAAGGCCTACCCGCCTACTTATTGCGTTCAGACAGCGAAATCGCCACGATTCAAGCACAGATCGCGGATGCGGTGAAGCAAAATCAGGCAGCACAATACTATTTCAACTTCTTGTTGAACCGCGAATTGCGCGCTGAAATTCGCATCGATTTCGAAGTCGAGAAAGCAGTGGCCGGAGTTTATTCGGTGGTTCCCGGTGTTCGAGAGGAATTATCCTTGCTTTCTAAATCGATCAATATCCAAGAGACAGTTTTAAAAATGAATGAGTCTTTTTATCTGCCTAAGTTAAATGGTTTTGTGAACCTCGGATCGCAGGCTACGTTAAATAACATCAGCTCGAAGAGTGGCTACTATTTCTTTGGCCTACAAATGGACATACCCATTTTTTCGGGGAAGCGAAACCTATACAAGGTAAAACAGACGCAATTAGATATCGCCTCCGCGAAAAATGCGTTGGATTTGAGCACAAAGCAATTTAATATGGCTACCGAAATCGCCCAAAAGAACGTACAATCTTCGATCGTTAGCTTTCAGGCCTCCACGAAATCCTACGAGGCGGCCGCCGCTTATTTACGCCTCATCGAAAAGGGCTATAAAGAGGGCGTGAGCACCTATTTAGAAACAGTGGACGCCAGAAATCAATGGATGAACGCCCAAATCAACTACCAATTAAAACAATTCAACGTATTAATCGCCGCTGCCGCTTACGAGCGCGAAGCTGCTAGCTACCCACTCTAATGAAAAAGATCTGCCTACTTATTTCCCTTATCACGGTATTCTCTGCTTGCTCTTCAAAGAAGAAGGAAGCCGTGGCTACCACAGCCAGCGACGTCATCCCGGTTTCCGTGATTTCCTTGCAACAAGAATCCATCACCCGCCCCATCCAGGCTTCTGGCGTCTTCACGACCGAAGATGAGACCTATTTAGGTTTCAAAATAGGTGGCGTGATTCAGCATGTATTTGTCAAGGAGGGTGACGCCGTGAAAGCGGGTCAATTATTGGCCAGCCTAAACCTAACCGAAATCAAGGCGCAGGTGCAGCAAGCGCAAATTATGCTCGAAAAAGCACAACGCGATCACGCGAGAGCGAAGAACTTGTACCGCGATAGCGTGGCGACTTTGGAGCAATTTCAAAATGCCAAAACCGGCCTAGAGATCGCACAGCAGGCCTATAATGCGGGTGCGTTTAACCAAAGCTATGCTGAAATCAGAGCCGTAAAATCCGGTTTCGTATTGAAGAAATTAGCCAACGATGGCCAGGTCGTGGGACCCGGAACACCGGTCGTTTTATTAAACGGTGCGAACAAGGGTAATTGGGTGTTGAAAGTGGGTTTGAGCGATCGCGATTGGGCGGCGACGCAGGCAGGAGATCCAGCGGAAATAACGCTAGATGCGGCTAACGGGAAGACTTTTAACGCGTCTGTCTTAGCAAAATCTGAGGGAGTGGATCCGGTGACGGGGACGCTTTGGGTGAGTTTGCGCATCAGTGGTGCGCCGACAGCGCAGCTGGCGGCGGGGCTTTTTGGGAAAGCGAAAATTCGTCCGCGGAAACAGATTAAATCCTGGGTGATTCCATATGATGCGATTTTGGATGGAAACGCGACAGAGGGTTATGTGTTCATCACAAAAGACGGTAAAACGGCGGAGAAAGTGAAGATTCAGATCTCGAGTATTGACCACGGGAAGGTATTTGTTTCTGCAGGTTTGGAAGACGCAAAATCACTCATCACCAGCGGAAATGCCTATTTAGACGCCGGTTCAGCCATTAAAATCGTCCGCTAATTATGAAGATAGCTAACTACGCGGTAAAGAATTACCAATTTACGCTCACGATGTTTTTGATGGTCGTGGTCGTGGGGATTGTCACGATTATGACGATGCCCCGGGCGGAAGATCCGGACATGAATGCCCCTCAATTCCCTATTATCGCTGTTTATCCGGGCACGAGTCCGGACGACATGGAGGAACTAGTGGTGAAGCCGGTCGAGAAAAGATTGTACGAACTGGAGAACGTGCGCAAGATTAACACCACGATTAGTGATGGCCTGGCGGTATTCGCGGTCTATTATAAATACGGCGTGAACGTGGACGAAAAATACTCTGAAATCGTCCGCGAGCTAAACAGCCTGAAAGGGGATTTACCTAAAGAGGTCATCAAACTCGAGGCTCAGAAAGCCACTCCGTCTGGCACGAACGTGTTGCAGATGGCGCTGATTTCGAACAATGCGTCTTTGGACCAACTGAAAATCACGGCTGAACGTCTTCAAGAGGATTTGGAGAAAGTAACCGCCTTGAAGAAAGTGACGATTTCCGGCTTGCCAGAATCGCAGGTGAAGATCGATTTGAACATCGAAAAGATGGCGCAGATGCAGGTCTCGCCAGAACGTGTTTTACAAGCAATCCAAAGCGAAATCGCGAACATTCCCGGCGGAAGTATCGTGGAAAATTCGAAGTCTTTTAATATCCTCACATCAGGGAATTACCAGAACATCGACGAGATTAAAAACACGATCGTGTTCTCCTATCAAGGGAAAAACGTGCTGTTGTCGGATGTGGCCAAAGTCTATTTCGACTACGCCCCAGAAAATCACATCACGCGCTTGAACCAGAACCGCTGTCTATTCGTGACAGCCGCCCAAAAATCCGGCGAAAACATCGCGAAAACCCAGGCCGCTTACGAACCGGTGATCGCCCAATTCAAGAAGACTTTGCCGAAGAACATCGACTTAGTCGTGAATTTCGACCAAGCCGAAAACGTCAATACCCGCCTTAGCGGCCTATTGAAGGACTTTATCATCGCCATTTTATTAGTGGCATTAACTTTATTGCCGCTCGGTTTACGCGCCGCTTCCATCGTGATGATTTCGATCCCGCTATCCTTAGCGATCGGAATTATCTTGTTAAACATCATGGGCTACAGCCTGAACCAGCTGAGTATCGTGGGTTTAGTCGTAGCACTGGGCCTTTTAGTGGATGACAGCATCGTGGTGGTAGAGAATATTGAACGCTGGATGCGCGAAGGACACAGCCGATTAGACGCAACTTTAAAGGCAACGAATCAGATAGGAATGGCGGTTTTGGGTTGCACGGTGACCTTGATTATCGCCTTTTTGCCCTTAGTATTTTTACCAGAAGCGTCCGGCGAATTCATCCGCAGTCTTCCGATGGCGGTGATTTTCTGTATCGTGGCTTCCTTAGTGGTTTCGTTGACGGTGGTACCGTTTTTATCAAGCCGCATTCTGAAATCCCATCAGGGAAATCCAGAAGGAAATTTATTCATGCGGGTGTTGAAAAAGCTGATTTCGGGGTCTTATTCTCGTTTGCTAGATTGGGCAATTATTCGCCCTAAAACGACTTTGATGATCGCCCTTGTCATCTTTTCGGCTTCGTTGCGACTCTTCCCTGTCGTAGGATTCAGTCTTTTCCCAGCGTCTGAAAAACCGCAGTTTATGGTCAATATTTTCAGCCCCTTGCAGTCGAATATGGCCTATACGGATTCGGTTTCCAAACTAATCGAAAGCGATTTGCGCAAGCTGCCCGAAGTAAAATACGTCTCTGCGAATGTAGGCAAAGGAAATCCTCGAATTTATTATAACGCGATTCCGCTGAATGACAGAACTGATTACGGCAACTTGTTCGTCCAATTGCAGGATGACCTAGGTGATGACGAGAAAATCAACCTGATCGAGAAATTACGCACCAAATACACGAACTATCCTGCTGCGACCATCGAGGTGAAAAACTTCGAGCAAGGCCCGCCGGTGGTAGCTCCGGTGGAGGTGCGTATTTTAGGGGATAACGTAGATACGCTACGCCAAATCGCCAGCCGCGTCGAAACGATGCTGAAGAATACAAAAGGCACGATATACGTGAAGAACCCGTTGAAAAACCTGAAATCGGACATCAAATTCGATATCAACAAGGAAAAAGCCAGCATGCTAGGCATCCCAACGGTCAGCATCGACCGGATGATTCGTTTGGTGGTGGCCGGTTTTGATTTGGGCAAAATGACGGACAAAGAAGGCAAGGAATATGCGATTGTGGTTTCGAAGCCACATCCAAAACACCCGAGTCTGGAAGTATTCGATAACCTATATGTGAATAACGTGCAAGGAACTGCGATTCCTTTGAGCCAGGTGGCTTCGGTCAGATTGCAAACGTCGCCTGTGAGCATTAGTCACTTGAATAAGAATCGTTTGGTGTCAGTGAGTTCATTTGTGGAGAAAGGATTTTTGAACAACGAGGTGATCGCGGAGACTGAGAAAAACCTGGAGAAGATGGCACTTCCAGCCGGATATCATTTCGAGATGGGTGGAGAAGTAGAGAGCGCGAACGAGAGTTTCAGTGGTTTTGGGACGATCATTTTAGTGACTATTTTCTTCTTTATCGCGGTATTAATTCTCGAGTTTGGAACGTTCAAGAGCACCTTAATTGTACTTTCCGTGATTCCATTAGGGATCGTGGGGGCACTTTTAGCACTTTGGTTTACCGGGACGCCGCTATCGTTTGTGGCGACGGTGGGACTGATCGCGCTGGCCGGTATTGAGGTGAAAAATACCATCTTGTTGGTGGATTTCACGAACCAGTTGCGCGCAGAGGGCATGCCGATGGAACAAGCCATCCGCGAGGCCGGTGAAGTTCGCTTTTTACCGATAATTTTGACAACTTTGACAGCGATAGGGGGCCTTATCCCCATCGCGATATCCACAAATCCCCTTATTTCACCGCTTGCGATCGTGATGATCGGTGGACTGATTAGCTCCACCCTCCTATCCCGCATCGTGACCCCGGTAGTTTACAAATTAATCCCTCCAGCGATATGACTTTGAGCACGATTTTACTCCTTCCGCAACTGATTATTGGTTCGTATACGTCCAAAGGCAACCCCGGCATTGAGGTGTTCAATTGGGATGCGAAGACCGGTAAAGCTTCCAAAAGCTATACTTTAAACTCACCTGCGGCATCCTACCAGGCTATTTCAGGCGACTACTTATTCTCCGTTTCGGAAGAGGGCGACGGAAAAGCCAGCATTTCCTCTTTCCAAAGACGCAATGGAAAATACGAGGCCATCAACACCGAATTAAGCCGCGGCGATCACCCCTGCTTCATCTTGTACCGCGAAAAATCTCAAACGATTTATACCGCAAACTATTCGGGCGGAAGTGTGAGCGTTTTCCAAACGGCAAACGGCAGACTGAAGCCCTTAGCCCAATACATCGCCTACTCTGGTTCCAGTATAAACAAGGACCGCCAAAACAGCGCCCACGCCCACATGGTCGCCCTTTCTCCCGATCAAAACACCTTATTTGTGACGGATTTAGGATCGGATAAGATCTATGCGCACCGCATTTTGGTAAACGGGCTTTTAGAAGAAAGTCGCACAGAAATCGCCCTCACCTCCGGCAACGGACCACGCCACATTCGTTTCAATGCGAAAGGTGATCGTGCTTATTTGTTAAACGAGTTAAGTTCGGATGTGGATGTGTTCGCCATGAAAGGTTCTCAATTAGACAAGATTCAAAGCATCCCCGCAGATACTTCCGCATCGCAGGTAAAAGGCTCAGCAGACATCCACCTTTCTCCTAACGGCAAATGGCTTTTAGCCTCTAATCGCATCTCTAGCAACCAAGTGGTGGTATTTAAGATTGAAGCAGATGGAAAATTAACACGTGTATTTCACCAAAACGTAGCCAAAATCCCCCGCAACTTCACCTTCGATCCTTCGGGCAAATTTGTGTTAGTCGCGAGTCAAGAAGAAGACCGCGTGCAGGTGTTTCACTTCGACGACAAAACTGGATCACTAAAAGACAGCCACCAAGATATTTTGGTCAAATCACCCGTTAGCTTGCTAATTCGCTAACGGCTTAATCAGGGCAGAAAATTAGCAAAAAAATCACATTTTGCCCTTGAATAATGAAGAATGTGATTAAATTTGTTTTCCGCCTCATATTAGGCGAATACCTAGAACAATTTAACATAAAACTCATGATGAAAAGAAGAGATGCCATCTCTCAAATCGCCTTGTTGTTAGGAGGTGCTTTCACAGCTCCTACCTTAATGGCCATGGATGTGAGAAAAGGCAATACCTCCATCGTTGCAGCAGATTTTAGCCTAACAGATGCGCAACGTCAAATCGTCTCAGCTGTCGCTGAACATATTATTCCAAGAACGTCTACGCCAGGTGCTATCGATGCAGGTGTTCCCGCTTTCATCGAAATGATGTTAAAAGATTGCTACAAAAAACCAGAACACAACAGCTTCCTAAAAGGGGTGAACGACTTAGCGAAAGCTAATTTCTTAGCACAACCTGCGGCAGGCCAAGTGGCGATGTTGACTTTACTAGAGGCAAACACAAAAGATTTAATGAAGAGCTATTCTCAGAAGAAAATCAAAGTGGGCGATAACGTGGATAAAGAAACACTAGAAGGCGCTAACGGTGTTCCATTCTGGAGATTAATGAAAGAATTAACGCTTTTAGGATACTATACATCTGAAAAAGGCATTGAAGCTTCTTTCGTTTACGAGCCAGTTCCTGGCAAATTTGAGTTGATTACGGATATGAAGCCGACTCAAAAATCTTTCGTGTATTAATCTGAAAAATTAGAAAAAATGAATCTGAATATAGATGCAATTAAAGGCCAAACGTTTGACGCAATCGTCATCGGATCCGGTATCTCCGGAGGTTGGGCTGCAAAAGAATTAACAGAAAAAGGCTTAAAAGTAGCGGTTTTAGAGCGTGGTCGCGAGATCAAGCACATCGAAGGCTACGAAACGGCGAATAAAAACCCGTGGGAATTCGATCACCGTGGTCGTCCTACGAATATGGCTGCTGAAGAGTATTGGGCAGGTATGCGTACAGGCTATACGGCAAACGAAGAGCACCGCTACTTATTCGAAAACGATAAGCAAAACCCTTATTTAGAGAAAAGAGGCGGATTCGACTGGACTCGTGCTTACCACACAGGTGGTAAATCGTTGTTATGGGGTCGCCAAACATACCGTTGGAACCGTGAGGATTTCTTAGCAAATGAAAAAGAAGGTGTAGGTACACCGTGGCCTATCGGCTATGATGATTTAGCGCCTTGGTATTCATATGTAGAGAAATTTGCAGGTATTTCAGGGCAAGCTGAAGGCTTAGACGTATTACCGGATTCTGAATTCATGCCGGCGATGCAGATGACTGCTCCAGAGACTCACTTTAAAAATGCAGTGAATAAGAAATTAGGTCGTGCCGTGACCGTAGGTCGCGTAGCGCACTTAACAAACCCAGGAAAACAACATACCGCTTTAGGACGTTCGTCTTGTAATTACCGTAACAAGTGTATGCGTGGTTGCCCGTATGGCGCGTATTTCTCCTCTTTATCAGCGACTTTACCTGCAGCGATGCGCACAGGTCGTTTAACGATGGTTCACAATGCGATTGCAGCTGAAATCATTTATGACGAGTCTACGCAGAAGGCCAAAGGTGTTCGCGTGATCGACCAAAACACGATGGAGTCGAAAGAATATTTCGCTAAAATCATCTTCGTGAACGCAGGTGCTATCCAGTCTACGTCGATCTTAATGAACTCGAAATCGAATCGCTACCAAAGCGGTTTAGGAAACGACTCGGATCAATTAGGCCGTAACATCATGGACCACCACTTAGGGGTAGGTGCCAGTGCGACTGTGGAAGGTTTTGAAAAAGATTACATGTTCGGAAATCGTCCAAATGGTTTATACATTCCGCGTTTCCAAAACTGGGGCAAAGACAAGCGTGCTTATTCACGTGGTTTCGGATACCAAGGTGGCGCGAGCCGCGAGGGTTGGGGCCGTGGCGTAGGAGCAGATGGCTTTGGTGCAGATTTCAAAGAGAGCTTAACGCACCCAGGACAATGGACGGTTGGTTTTGGTGGTTTTGGAGAAATTCTTCCAAACCCGGAGAACCGTTTCGTTCTTAGTGCACAAAAAGACAAGTGGGGCTTACCAGTATTGGAATTCTCTGCGGACTTTGGCCAAAACGAATTACAAATGCGCGAGGACATGATGAACGAGGCGGCTACTATGTTAGAGGCAGCTGGTTTCAAAAACATCAACGCATACAACAAGCAAGACACACACATCGGTTTAGGTATTCACGAAATGGGTACGGCTCGTATGGGTACGTCCGTGAAGAACTCAATCGTTAACAAGCACAACCAAGTTCACGAGGTGAAAAACGTGTTCATGACGGATGGTGCGGTGATGGCGTCTGCTTCTTGCGTGAATCCTTCGTTAACATACATGGCGATGACGGCTCGTGCAGCTGACTTCGCGGTGAGTGAGTTGAAGAAGAGGAATTTGTAAGCGACGAAGTCGCTGGTCGGCGCGAAGCGCCTTAGTCGCCTGCGGCTTAGTCAAAGAGTCCGGAGGAAATAAAAAGGGTGGCAGATTCTGTCACCCTTTTTATTTTATGTGGTTTGCTGCTCTGTAGGGCATTTTTGAGTGTAAATAAGCGCGAGGCACTCAGGCGGCTTTTCGGGTATTGACAGAAAGTGTCAAGATAGCAGATTAGAGATTATAGAGTAGAGAGAAAAGATAGTAGATTATAGATTATAGAGTAGAGAGAAAAGATATTGGATTTTCTTCCGGACTCATTAACCATTCACCACTTACCATTCACCATTTACCATCTCTACTCTATACTCTCCTATCTATACTCTACAAAATTGCCCGCATCAAAAAATACAACACCGACGGGCACATCAAACAACCCAATCCCGTATAGAAAGTAGCCGTCATGGCTCCATAGGGTACTAATTTAGGATCTGTGGCAGCGAGACCGGCAGCTGTTCCGCTGGTGGTTCCCATGAGTCCACCAAAAATCATCGCCGATTGGGGAGTCTTCAATCCAATGTAAGGGGCGATTAAAGGGGTTCCGATCGTTACCAAAATCGATTTTACCACACCAGCCGCGATACTGATGGCAATGATATCGGAACTTGCACCTAAGGCTGTTCCGGTTACGGGGCCTACGACGAATGTGCAGGCACCAGCACCGATGGTGGTGAGGCTTTCGGCGTCCGTGATTCCCATAGCATAGGCGATGATGACGCCGGCTGCGAAGGAGATGATGACGCCCAAAAATAAGGATAGGACTCCGATGGGGCCGGTCTTTTTGATAATGGCAAAGCTGGCGCCCATCGCGGTAGAGACGATGGCGAAGTCGCGGAACATGGGGCCGCCCATGATTTCGAAGCCGGAGAAGCCGGGGATGTCGGCGATGCCTTTTTTGCCTAGGGTTTCAAGGCCAGCGAAATAGGCAAAAACTAAGCCCATGAAGATGGAGATGGCGGAGCCTGGGATTTTTCCGCGGGTGAGGGTTTTCGAGATTCTCTCCGAAAAAAACATGATAAAGCCCGTGATGAGAAACGCGAAAACTAGGCCGTTTTTGTCGAGGAAGGTGATGATGTATTCCATTAGTCTTTGGGCGCTAGTTTAGATAAAAGGGGCATGAGGGCGAGGCAGGCGATGACGGGAATGATGCCTGCCAAAAGGGCGAGTAGGCCATTAGAGAAGGCGACGCGGACGTTTTGGACGGATGACATGGCCACGATGATGGGGATGTACATTTTGGACCAAAAGTGTACGCCCTCCCCCATTTCGAGGTGGAAGAGGCCGCGTTTTTCGAGCTCGTTTTGGGATAAAATCAAGAAAAGCATCGCAAATCCGACGCCACCTACGTTTGCTTGGATTCCCAAAAGACGACCGAGGGTTTCCCCCAGGATTTGGCCTGAAACGAAACAGGCAGCTAATAAGGCAACTCCGCGTAATAGCATATTAGTTTTTGATTAGGTTAACGACGTCTTTTTTCGTGACTTTGCCCATCGCGTTGCGAGGTAATTCAGGCAAACGGTAGTACGCCCGAGGGGTTTTATACGCGGGCATTTGTTCGCGCATCCAGGCATTTAAGGCTTTCGTGTCGAAATCATCTTGGCAGACAATGGCGGCGCTTACGAGTTCGCCCCATTCGTCATTTTCGACGCCTACGACGCAGCAATCATCGATTCCTGGGTAGGTGCGGAGGACTTCTTCGATTTCCAAAGCGGAAATTTTGTAGCCTCCTGATTTGATGATGTCGACGGAGTTTCGGCCCAAAATCCGGTAGCCTCCCAGCTCGTCCATCGTCGCGATGTCGCCGGTTTTGAAGAAACCATCGGGTGTAAATGACTCCGCGGTGGACTCTGGTTTTTGCCAGTATTCGTTGAAGACGTTTGGCCCTTTGACCTGAATCTCCCCTATCTCTGTACCCGGAATGACGTTATCTTGTTCATCCGCTAATCGCACTTGAACGCCCGGAAGTGGATATCCCACATGCCCCGGCACACGAGGGCCATCGTAGGGATTACTCAAGGCCATCCCGATTTCTGTCATGCCATAACGCTCCAAAAGGCTATGTTCACTAATCGTCTTCCAGCGCTCCATCACCGAAACCGGCAACGCAGCAGATCCAGAGATCATGAGTCTAAATTTGGATAGGATGCGGGTCATCTCTTTTTGGTCCACCTCAGACAACGACTCCCAATGCGTAATCAACTTATAATAAATGGTAGGCACGGCCATGAAGACGTTTAGCTTGCCTTCTTTGAAAATATCGAACAACGCTTCCGCCGAAAAACTAGGCAAAAACTGGCAAGTCGCCCCCGCCCAAAGCGAGCAAGAAACGATATTAATCACCCCGTGAATATGGTGCAGCGGCAAAATACAGATCGAATAATCTTTCTCGCTCCAATGCCAGGCATCAATCAAGGTGGAAATCTGCGCATTCAAATTCGCGTGAGTGGACACCACACCTTTAGGCAAATTCGTCGTACCAGAGGTGTAGAGCATCATGGCACGGCGGGAGGCAGAAACAGTCGGGAGTCGATAGTCGAGAGTCGCTAGTCGAGAGTCACTAGTCGTCATTAAACGTAATCCTAGCTCTTCGCATAATGGTTTGAGTAATTCTTCGAATTCCGGGGAAACGACCACGATGCTCGAGCCAGAATTCTCAATCGTATAGCGCAAAGAGGGCAACGGGTAGGTCAAACAAAGCGGAACGGCTACACCGCCAGCACGCCAAATCCCCCACTGCACCCGCACGTAATCAAAACCAGGATTCACCATGTAGGCAACACGGGCTTCATTTAGGTCTGTATTTTTATCTAATAAGGTCGAAGCGAAGGCTTTCGAGGCGTCTAAAAGCTGTGAATAAGTATAGTGATTACCATCAGAAATTATGGCGGTCTTCTCCAGGTGCTTTTCAGCTTGGGCAAAAATGGATATCATGTGGTTGAATAGGTTTGTTCAAAGATAGGAAATAAGTCGCGACTTTGTCGCTTAGTCGTCCTCCGGACTTGGTCAAAGGGTCGTCACTGCGTGACTAAGCCGCGAAGCGGCGACTAAACGACGCAGTCGTGACTAAATCGCGAAGCGATGACTAAGCCGCAAAGCGGCGACTAAACGACACAGTCGTGACTAAGTCCGCAGGACGACTAAGCCGCAAAGCGGCGACTAAAGTGTGATATAATGAATATTCCCCTTCAAATCTTTCAGCAATTTCTTCGTCCTTTCTGGTCTGGCATCGGTGATGAAGACTTGGCCAAAGTGTTCTTCGGCCATCATTTGGACCAAACGCTGGATGCGGCGGTCGTCGAGTTTGTCGAAGATGTCGTCGAGGAGTAAGAGGGGTTTGCGGGGTTTGGCGGCTACGAGGGAGTCGAATTGCGCTAGTTTTAGTGCGACGACGAAGGATTTTTGCTGCCCTTGGGAGCCAAATTTGCGCAAGGAATAGCCATTTATTTTAAAATCAAATTCATCTCGATGAATTCCGATGGATGTCCGCTGCGCGGACAAATCCAGCGGTTCCGCGGCGCGCAGCGCCGCGTCAAAGCCCCCAGCTTCGAAAGTAGAATCGAGCTGAATATCGACGTCCTCGCGGTCGTCTGAAAGTTTGGAATAATGAAATTTAAAACTAGGCAAAAAGACCTCCAAGAACTCCTTTCTAGCTTTTGCCAGCGATTCCCCCAGTTCTACTAAGGGTGCGTGGTAACTATCTAAATGGAGGCGATCGACCTGGCCGCGTTCTGCAAATTGCTTTAATAATACGTTGCGCTGCTGGACGATACGGTTATAGCGTAGTAATTGATCCAGGAAGTTGCGGTCAAGCTGGGACATCATGCCGTCAAAGAAACGGCGGCGCTCTTCACTTCCCTCGCGCACTAAATCGGTATCATGTGGATCCATTAAAACCACCGGGAAGTGGCCAATGTGGTCCGCTAAACGGGGATAGGGTTTGTCATCTCGGAGGAATTGCTTTTTGGCCCCCTTCTGAAAAACACAAGTAATCTGGGTTTCGCGATCCTGGGTATCAACAAAATCCCCCTGTACTCGAAAAAATTCTTGTGTATGTTTGATGCAAAGCTGATCTGAAATTCCCCGCGCACTTTTGGTCATGGAAAGGAAATGGATGGCGTCCAAGAGATTCGTTTTCCCAATCCCATTCTCCCCCACAATGCAATTAATCTCCGAAATAAAGCTAAATCTAGCCTCCTCATAGGATTTAAACTGATTTACCTGAAGAGATTTGAGATGCATGGAAGTAGGAATGCGATTAAAAGCGTGTAAAAATAAAGATTTTGTACTAATTTTGCAGGGATTAGCGCCGGAATTAACCCGGCATACCGCTTTAAAAATATTCTATCAAGAAGATGGCAAAGAAAAACGCAGACGCGCCCAAGTATTCTAAAGAGACTTACAAGTATTGGTACGAATCCATGCAATTACAACGCAAATTCGAAGAGAAATGCGGTCAGTTGTACGGAATGCAGAAAATTAAAGGCTTTTGTCACTTATATATTGGACAAGAGGCTTGTTCTTCTGGTTCCAAATCTGCCCTAATTGAAGGTGATAAATACATCACAGCGTATCGTGATCACGGTATCCCTTTGGCCTTAGGAACCTCTCCTAACGCAATTATGGCGGAATTATACGGTAAAATCACCGGTGCTTCTAAAGGAAAAGGTGGCTCAATGCACATCTTCGACAAAGAAGTAGGTTTCGTAGGAGGCCACGGTATCGTAGGTGCCCAAATCCCGATGGGAGCTGGACTTGCCTTCGCCGAAAAATACAAGAAAACTGGTAATGTCTCGATCACGTATTTTGGTGACGGTGCGACACGTCAAGGTGCTTTACACGAGGCATTTAACATGGCGATGCTTTGGAAATTACCTGCTATTTTCGTCGTTGAAAACAACGGTTATGCGATGGGTACTTCCGTAGAACGTACCTCTAACGTAACCGAATTATACAAAATCGGTGAGGCATATGATATGCCATCGGAGCCAGTAGACGCGATGAATGTGGAAGCGGTCCATGAGGCAGTTTCACGTGCTGCAGCTCGTGCTCGTGCAGGCGAAGGTCCTACTTTCTTAGAATTCAGAACCTATCGTTACAGAGGTCACTCGATGTCTGATCCGCAGAAATACCGTTCTAAAGAAGAGGTAGAGGCTTACAAGGACCGTGACCCAATCGAGCAGGTGAAGTACACGATCTTAGAGCACAACATCTTAACGCAAGCAGAATTAGACGAGATCGATGCAAAAATCAAGGTTCTAGTTCAAGAATCAGTTGATTTCGCAGAAACATCTCCATTCCCAGATAAATCGGAAGCGTACAAAGATGTGTATGTCGAAGAGAATTATCCTTTTATCGAAGAGTAGTAGTCACTGCGTGACTTAGTCGCTGCTTCGCAGCTTAGTCGACTTCGTCTTAGTCATCGCTTCGCGATTTAGTCAAAAAGTCAAAAGCTCATTCGCCCCGTCGGATGGGCTTTTTTATTGATTATCAGTTAGTTGATAAAATAGATTGGAGGGATTGAAAGAAGGTGAAATTGGAATACCTTTGAAAAAATAACCACTATGAATTTTATCTTAAGTATCGCTGCAGGACTACTCTCGTCCTATTTGTTTTTAGTCTTCTTTCTACTCAACAAGAAACCTAAGATTCTCATTTCGAACCAGATAAGCAGAATCCGTTTTAATGGAGAACAAAATTACTTGTTCAAGTTCGTCAACTTAACAAACTCTGAAATTTTTGACGTACATATAGAACTCACCTTCTATAAGCCGGTGGGAACCTTCAATGGCAGCAACTTACAAGGACGAGACATTAAACTAAAAGATAATTTTATCGCCTACGTTCCGCGAGAGAGAAATTCAGATCAATTTTCATTGCACGCCGTACGCATTCGAACGATTGAGCCGCTTGAAGAAACCTGGTTAGATGAATCGTCCTTTATTCGATTAACTATTATTGCAAAACATGCCTTATCGGGCTTCAACAAGGTTTTTGTACAAGATTACCCTAGTAAAGATCGAATTAGTTCAGGTAAATTTTTATCTGGAAATTCTGTTGAATTAAAATAGGAATTAGCGGAATCAATTGAAAAATTAATGAGTACCTTTAGCAAAGGTTTAATAGTATTAAAAACCCATCTCATGAAAAAAGACATCATCTTAGGCTAGGCCTACCGGAATTTTAAATGAACGAGCTTGTGGAAACACAGGCTTTTTTTATGTCGCTTCGCGACAGTCGTCCTACGGACTAAGTCGCTGCTTTGCAGCTTACTCAGGACTGCGTCAGTCGTGGCTTCGCGCTTAGTCGACTTCATTATAGTCGTCACTATGTGACTTAGTCACGACTTCGTCGTTTAGTCGTCCTTCGGACTTAGTCGCTGCTTCGCAGCTAAGTCAATTTAGTCGATAGCCGCTTTTATCAAGAATTCGAATGAAACCTTTAATCAGTAGAGAAATTTCAACCAGATCTTTTTGCAATTGATTAGCCTGTTCATGTGTTATATAGTTTAACTGGCATGCAATATAAAGCATCGATTTTACCTCACTAGATGACCCTAATGCGATAAATAAAAATCGACGAAAATCCGCATCTGAACCTCTTTCAAAACCCTCCGCTATATTATTAGAAATGGAGATTGCAGCCCGCTGGATTTGGTTTTTAAATCCGTAATCTACATTTAACTGAAGTACTTTATAAATCTCAATTGCGACGATTTGAGACTTTTTCCAAGCCTCAATTTCTTCAAAATGGTATATTCTCATAATTAATCAAGATTACACGATTTTTAATTATTATTGTAACAGCAACTTGATAAACGACTAAATCGCGCAGCGATGACCCTTTGACTAAGCTGCGAAGCAGCGACTAAATATGACTCTAAACTGCGACCTCGGCGAAGGCATTGGAAATGATGCCGCACTCATGCCCTACATCAACGAAGCAAATATTGCCTGCGGATTTCATGCCGGGGATGCGTTTACGATGCGCGAAACGGTAGCATTATGTATTCGCCATGGAGTTAAAATGGGGGCGCATCCGTCCTATTTAGATCGAGAGAATTTTGGGCGAAAAGAAATCGAACTGAGCCCAGAGGAGATCTATTTGCTAGTGAAAAAGCAGATTGAAACGCTGAATCAAATCGTAAAAACTGCAGGTGGAACGCTAAATCACGTGAAGCCACACGGTGCTTTATATAATACTTCGGCTAAAAATCCGGAAGTCGCAATGGCCATTGCGAAAGCGGTAAAGGATGTGAGTGGAGACTTAATCTTATTCGGACTGAAAGGCAGCCAGTCGATCGAGGTCGCACAGGCAATGGGTCTACAAACAGCAGAAGAGGCTTTTGCCGATCGTCGCTATGAAAGTGATGGTTCCTTAACTCCACGCAGCCAACCAGGGGCTTGCTTTACAGAAATACAAGATGTGCTAGATCAGGTGGAAAAAATAAAGGCCGACACCTGGTGTATCCACGGTGACGGCCCACATGCGTTAGAGTTCGCGAAAGCACTGAAAGCGAAGCGCTATACAAAGTCTTAAAACTCTACTATAAATCCAATCGTAGGCGTTACCTGCGCCTTGTCATTCAAGAATTGGGTAGGAATGGCGTTGCTGCCGTCTTTCGCAATGGGTAAACCATTCGTCGTCGCAAAGGCTGAATTATCCTCTAAACGCTTGAACGTGTAAGTCGGAATTCCTGGATTCACCGCGATGTACCAGTTGGTCACGTCTAGGAACAAATCGATGGTCGTTTTCTTCAAATTGTATTTCTTGTCAATACGCACATCACTCGAATGGAAGTTCGGTAGACGTTGTGTATTGAGACGCGAGTAATCAAAGGTTCCTTGGCCTAAAGTCAGGTAACTTGACTTGGACGTAGTTTCATCATAAGGTGTGTAGGGTGCGCCTCCTTGGTAACGGAAACGAAGACCTAACTCCCAGTTGCGTGGGAATTTATAGCCCCACGTCACACTTAATAAGTGTTGGTTATCCCAGCTAGAGGCGATTAAATTGCCATCAAAACCGCTGTACATACTGCGGTAATAGGTGTAAGACAAGATTCCGAACGATTTGTCGGTCAATTTCTTTTGGGCAAATAACTCAAAACCATAGGCACGACCCTTACCAGAAGTGGTCACATCTTCATTCCCTAAAATATTGAAATCACCACCTAAATTCGCCAATGATATCCCCTTAGCATTTGAAATAGGCACATTCGCATATTCCTTCACGAAGGCTTCCGCCGTGAAACGCAACGATTCGTCGTGTAAGTATTCTAGTCCTGCTACATAATGGTCGCTTTGCTGGTATTTCGCATCTTGATTCGTCAAAACAGGCGAAACGGCTGCGAAACTGGAGTAGGTCGGATAAGGGAAAGCAGACGATGCATAGCCTAAAATCGTATACGGCGCTAATTTGAAGTAGCGACCCACTGAAGCGTTAGCCGTCCATTTTTCAGATAATACATAGCTAGCTGAAACACGAGGAGAGATCGTTTCCAAAGGGTCCATTCCCGTCGTTGTGAAGCTATTCATATCGGTACGAAGGCCAGCACTTAGACCTAATTTGGCGTCAAAAAACGTCTTCGAAACTTGTGCAAACGCACCGTATTTCCAGAGCGAATTTAATGGGCTAGTGTAAGAAATAGTGGTCGTAGGATAAGCTAAACGCACCGCGGGACTCGCGGTCGTATTATTCAAAACTTGGTAGGTGCTATTCGCATATTCCACGAATTGCGCAGAAAGTCCATAATTGATCTTCCAGCCATTGGTGTTCTTGTTCACGTCTACGCGCAACTTATTTTCCGTTTCGCGTGAGGCGTAATCAAAGTTTAATTGCGACGGATCTTTCTTTAAATTATCCTCATAACGCAAGAAATTATTGTCAAACACATTTCTTGAAAGAGCGACATTCACATAGCCATTATCCAATAACTTCTTCAACGACATCCCCAGCGTATAATTCCACTGATTGATCAGCGGATTTGAATTATAAATATATAATTTCTCTGGCGTGGCTTTTTTTAGTGTCCCAAAAGAGAAGTCATCAATCGCCCCCAATCCCATCAACGACAAGGTGGTTGTTGAATTAATTTGCTTCGTGATTTTAAACTGTCCGTCCCAGAAATTTGGGCGAATGGGAATGTCTAAAGCTTGAAAAAGGAACTGCAAATACGAGCGGCGAACAGAGGCTAAAAACGTGGTTTTACCTGTTTTAGAAAGTGGCCCCTCTGTCGTTAAAGCGAATTCAGTCGCACTTAGACGCGCATTTCCTTGGAATTTATTGGGGTTCCCCGTGCGTTGTTTGAACTGAAAAACAGAACTTAGGGTGTTGTCATAACGCGCATCAAAGGCCGAAGAACTCAGCTTCACATCTTCGATGAAAGACACGTTTAGCATTCCTTGTGGGCCGCCGCTGCTACCTTGGGTTTGGAAGTGATTCAATACAGGGATTTCGATACCGTCTAGGTAATAGACGTTTTCGTTCGGGCCTCCGCCACGGATGATGATATCATTTCTGAAGCCTCCGCCTTGTGGGCCTCCCCCTACGCCGGGTAGGGTTTGAATTACTTTGCTGACGTCGAAGTTTCCGCCTGGGTTACTTTTGATTTCCTCTGCGGTTAAGCGCTGAACGCTGAGCGGGGATTCGAGGGTAGCGGCTTTGGCGGTACGTCGGTTTTGGGTGACTACGACCTCCGTTAATTGCTGGTTTGATGGGAGTAATTCTATGTTCAAGAAATTTTCATTACCCGCATTGATGATCACGTTGAAGGCCGTGTATTTCTCGTAGCCTACCGCGGAGAAGGAAATATTGTATGTTTTTAGGGCCAAACCTGTTAATCGAAACGTCCCTTTGTCATCTGCCGTTGTGCCCTTTGTAACACCATCAAGCGTTACAGAAACTCCAACAATCGGTTTTTGTGTTAATTGATCAACGATTTTTCCGGAGATGCGGCCGTTGTTTTGGGCCAAAACCGAAAAAGAAAAAAGCAGTAAAAGTAGAGTTTGTTTCATTTTTGCTAAACACCTAAATGGCTAGATTTGTTTCATTTAAGGCAGAATCAACACCTTTTGAGTGGCCGAACCTTTGGCAGACTCATATTTCAATATATAATTTCCTGCCCCTGGCAACGGCGCAGGAATGCGCAAGGTTTCCCCTGCATCGACCGAAATCGCACCGCCTAAAACGCGTCCAGAAATATCAAACCACTGTAAAGTTCCTGCATTTTTCACTCGAATATTAATGAGCGATGTGGAAGGGTTAGGCCACACATACAATTCCTCCGAGGGAACGATGATGTCCGAGGTGTTTTGGAACAATTGAACTCCGCCAGAAGCTAATCCCACAACGATATCCACTTTACCATCGCGATTGAAATCGGCAGTAGAGATTTGGGCATTTTGGCCAACCTGAAAAGGCAAGCGTTGCACTTCTAGCCCTAAACCAGAAACATATAGATAACCAGAAGCGTCCACGGTGATTCGCTCCGCGTTGCCGTCACCGGTGATATCTGCATAGGCTATACCGCGGAAAGAGGTTTCTTGACGCTGGTAGGGTTTGGCCAAATCCAACCAATCATACACCCGTGTGCCACCTAAATAATCCAAAACTACGAGTTCCAGTGATCCATCCTGGTTGATGTCATAAAGACGGGGCATTTCGCGAAGACTCACGACATTCAACGGCTTTTCTTCACCCAGCTGACCACCCGAATAGATCCGATAAAACACGGCTGAACCTTTTATATAATACAGCATCAGGCGACCATTCACAACTTGTAATTGTACCGATGAAGCTCCGGCAAGCGTTAAAAAATCCCTCGATTTAAACGACAGCACTCCATTCACATTTTCATAAAAAGTGACACTGCCACTTCCAATCAATAAATCCAGGTCGCCATCTCCCTCCACATCAAAGAACACAGGCGAGGCATTATCTCCCACGTCGATCATTTCTTCTTGTAAAAAGGCCTTGGTTTTTAGCACCAAAGCGCCATTTTCAGACCGGTAGTAAGAGGCTGTTTCCAAAGCCGGATTCAAATCTGGCAAATGAGAAGACGCGATTAAATCCAGAAAGCCATCGCTATCCAAATCGATGGGCGATCCGCTGGCAATTGACGGAACCGTATGAGGCGCTCCGGCCGGGAAATTATAGTCTGCAGAACGGAACTTAGGTTTTGCACGAGTCCCCTCGTTTTTCATCCATAGAAAGCTAGAACAGTTCACATGCCCTATGATCAGATCATAAATGCCATTTTTATCCGGATCCCAAAGGGCTAACGTACTTCCGGCATGTTGAACCGCCGCTATAGACTGAGTACTTAAAACAGATTCCGGAACCAGCCCAAACGTGATATCCTGGCAATCATTCAGATAGAAATTACCCCAATTCAAGGATTTGGTGACGTATTTCAAGTCTCCCGTATTCTCATAATACGTGATAAAATGCCCCGCAGATTCAAAGGCTAAAATATCCACATCTCCATCCCCATCGATATCCGCAATGGCAGGAATATCCGAAGCGCTCACGTAGATATTAATGAGGCCATTGAGGCCGGTAGATTTGAGAGTACCGAGCGATTTAGGGAAGTTATTGCCTAGGTTCGGGTAAACCTGAATCCCACCCGGAGTGGAGGTAAACAGATCTTTGTCCCCATCTCCATCGTAATCCAACAAATTCATCCAGTTTTCGATGAGTGGAAAACGTTTTTGATAGCCGGGGGAATACGTAAAACCACCGGAGGAATTCCGTAAAAAAGTCTTCAGGTGTTGCGCACTGCGATCGAAAACCACGAGATCTTCCCGCGCGTCTCCATCGAGATCGAGGAGGAAAAACTGTACCGAATTCATTCCGCCAGCCCACGGATTCTTTAATCCGGTAACAGGGAGATTGGTGATTTGGTCAAAGGAGATTTGCTGCGCTTTCAAATGAAATGCAAAACAAAAAATCAAAAATATCCACCTGGATTTCCTCATGGAATCAAAGATAGCAACGGACCTAGAACAAATAACTGATATGAAGAGAAAATCTATCGATTGCCTGAAGTTCTCCGTTAGATAGATTTTGTGCTGCCGGTTTTGCAAAATTAAGGCCAAAAACGAAACGTTTCGAATAGGCTTCTAATCCAGCACCTAGCCACTGAATACCTCCTCCTGTATTTTCAATAGAAAGACCTGCACGAGAATCGCGAGCGGCATATTCTAATGTCGTATTCACATAAGGCATCAAGGTGATTTTATGACCTCGCCCATAGGCATAAAATAGCGTCATCGCTACACTACTGCGCGCACCAAAGCGATAAGAATCCGGATTTTCGCCCGGGAACCGGTATTGAGCATCCGCATTAATCCCCCAAGCGGCATACCGTATATTATAGAGGGCATTTAGCATCCAATCGGTACTACCGGTACCCAATTGAAAATTAGCATTGGCCACCTGATTAGGATTGGATTCTTCATACCTGAATTTTCCCAAAGCTGGCTTTAGTCCCGCTCCTACTAATAAGGATTGATTCACCTCATGCAGCGTAGAGTCTAATAAGGTGTTAACGAGACTGTAATGCACAAATAGGGTTGGATCAGCCAATCCTGAAATTTGGATAGATTGTTGTTGCGCGATTTGCTTTTGGGTGTGGATCGCATAAGGCAAAATCGCCATTACCTGTACCTTATTGATAGGGTAAAAACGCCCCCAAAGCTCCGTGGTTTGAAAGAATTCTTCCGTTTTTAATACGGTGCTCGTTACATGGGACGTGAAATTTTGGTAGCGATACCGAACCCCCATAAATCCACGGTTAGATGCCGGCATTAAACCTAAAAAAGCATTACTATTGGCACAACCACATAGATCGCAGCCCACAGAAGGGAACCCAAACAATAGAAATAGGAGTACTTTCTTCATCTTAGTTACCGGCAAATTTTGGGTTAGTTAAAAACTCCCGATCTGTCAAAGTCTTTAAAAAGGCGACGATTTTTGCTTGCTCCTCTGCCGTTAAGGGAATTCCATTTTTTAGTGAAGCATCTACATTAGGTGTTTGCTGGACGCCTGAGGCATAGTGGTGAAGCACTTCCTCTAAGGTATAAAAACGGCCATCATGCATATAGGGCGCTGTCATCTCCACATTTCGTAAACTAGGCACCTTAAACTTGAAACGATCTTCTACCCGTTCTGTAATTCGAAAACGTCCTTCATCTTTTGATCCCTGAATGTTAAGTCCATTGTTGCGGTAACTTTGGTCCGTAAAAAGATCCCCCGCATGGCAGGAACTACATTTTTGCTGAAACAAACTAAGTCCTGCTAATTCCTCTGAATTCAAAATTCCTCCCTCTTTCCGCGCGTATTTATCATAACGTGAATTCGCAGAAACAAGAGATAACATAAATTGGGATAGTGCCTTTAAGAACTTCTGGGACGTAATTTCAGTAGACCCATACGCCTTATGAAAGAGGGCTGGATACTTTTGAGTTGATCTTAATTTCGCCAAAACATTTCCCAAATTCTCATCCATTTCCAACGGATTTTCGATGGGGGCGACAGAAAACAAGTCCAAATCGCCCACACCGCCATCCCAGAAAAACTCCTTTTGCCAAGCCATATTTTGCACTGCCGGTGCATTTCTTGTCCCCACTCGGTTATCCACCCCATGACTTACATCATGGCCATGGTGCGTGAAGGCATAACTTTGGTTATGGCATTCTGCACACGAGATTGTGTTATCCCGCGATAACAAAGGATCATTAAACAAAGCTTTACCTAATTCAAAGCCCTCCTCCGTCACAGGGTTAGACTCCAGCGCATAGGCCGGGGCAGGGAAATTAGTAGGCTGCTGGAATAAAGGCTCCTTCACAACAGGATCAAGATCCTGCTCCGGAGACGCGCAAGCCAATAACAAAAAAGGCAAAAGAAGAATTTTCCGCATCTTAATGGATATGATCTACACTAAATACCTTAGCATAATTGTTTGCAATAGGACCTGCTGCCGCTGGTGACATGACTACGGCAGCACTGGCAATTTTTACAGGACTTACTCCCGAAAAGACTTTGGAAATATCCGCAATTAAATGAATCGTAGGCGATTTACTTTTGCGAACAGAAGCTACACTAGGTAGCGAAAGCGTAACCGTGCGCAAATTATTTGCCGTTGCAGCGGTTCTTCCGCCAAAGCCACCCACGTGGTATTGGTATTTCTGTAAACCACCCGCATTCGTAGGTGCTACAGTAGAAATTCCCTCCATTTTAAAGAAAATATAACCTGAATTCCAAGACCAATACATATTATCTGAACCATAAGACGCTACATCCAATACCCCAATTCGCTGATCAACTGCGGAGATACTTTTTACACTGTCCACCCCGATTGTAAATGTCATTTCGGTATAATCAGCTGCTGGAACATCTTTCAAAACCGGCATTAAGGTGCTCTTGTCCGCCTGACGCACTAGAAAATAGTGATCCGGCATTTTTACGACCGTCCCGTCGGTCTTTTTAAGAGCAACATTAGAGATGAAATAATTCAAGGTGGTAATCGTGAAATCTTCTCCAGAAGAATTCGTGTATTTGGTGTCATTTAAGACCAAAGTCTGTGCGGCCACCCGATTTTCAAACTCAAGTGTGACATTATTTTTATCATTTGGATTAATGGGCTCCAAATTTTCCGAACTGCATGCCGCCGTGAATAGCAACAAGCCTATAAATAGTTGTTTCATGTATAATTAATTAAAATGAGAATTACCCGCGACGTAATGCCGCAGGAATAGAATCAAGAAAATTAATTAGACCTGTGGCGGGTGGAAAAAGCCTTTAGCGGCTGAATTAGGGAAGAATTCCGTTGATGTGAAATGATTTTCAACGAGTTCTGAAGCGGTGAAACGAGCGGTAAAGACAGGTTGAATGGCTTGAAAGCTTAACACCACTTCCGGCATTTTTTCTAAGCGCTCTGCATTTGATTTCTGCTCTTTTTCTTCTGCAGCCTGTAGTTTTTTCGCTAAATAACATTGACCATTACAGTTCAACATCGGTTTATCGCGGTTCACACAAAGGTTTTCTGCAATGTAGTCGCGATTAATGCGGTAGTAGGCCACAGCACCCCATTGATTCATCAAGGGAACCTGCATAGCAAGGAACAATAAAAGAGCGACGATGCGTTTCACGACGCAAAGGTAAGACTGAGACGGAGAAAAAAGACGAACCTACTTACAAAATGATGAAAATCAGAAAATTTATTTCGCCGTCAATGGCAACATTTCGCCATTCGTGACGGCCACGGGCTTTTGCGTCGTGGTGTAGTATTTCGCCAGGCTGGAGTTATAGAATTGGACTTGGGCTTTTTGGGATGTACTTAAGTCATAGCCCAAATAAACACGCACCGGACTTCCTGGCGCACCAATAATCGAGGAGACTACCGTTCCGAAACGGCTTAAACCGCCTGTGAGCGTACTTTGCTTTTTGCCGAATGGGTTAACAAACGAAGTGGATGTACTAACGAAAGCCCCATACATATTCAAACCCAAATCCGCTACCGACCCATCACCCATCGCAAAGGTCAACATTTTAGTAGCTGACAACGACCCTAAATTCGTGAATTTCAACTCATGGGCTGTATTTCCTAAGGTAATCGTAGCATTATTATACACATACAGCGTACCTAACGTAGAGCTAAAGCCTCCATCATTCAGATGGCCTCCTGAAAAATTGATGGTACTGTAGGATGGAATGGCACCTGCAATCCCTATTTGTAAAATTCCTCCATACAGATAAGTGTCCGAAACCTGATTCGCTGCGCTTAGCTGGAGTGTTCCTGTACCTGATTTGGAAAGCGTACGACCTATCATCACACGCGTAATTCCGTCATTTACCCCATTACCCGTCGTCACCACATTATTTCCGGTGCTAAAAGTTAAATTACCATATGTTCGTCCTGTTGCCGTTAGCGTGTTATACACACTAATCCCACCAGCACCCGTGATGGAAATCGTCCCTCCGACTCCGGAATAAGACGAAGCGTTCGTTGTACTAACTGCCCCACTCGTATTAATAGCCGCGTTGACAAAAACCGAACCTGCCGTTGAATTCAAATACACACTCCCACCATCCGTTAATGGAATAGTCGAACTTCGAGAAAGTGGAATGTTCGTATTTATTGCTGCGTTCACATAAATATTCCCCGCCGTATTCAAATAAAAACTCAAAACCCCCTTATCTCCATAAGCATCCGTAGCGTAGCGCAAGGCGATAGGGGACAAAATGTTCGCTTCTGATGCAGCATTAATAGTCAACAACTTGTTAAAGGTAGGTCCGCGATCATTCCAGGTTTCGATGGGTGTATTCACGTTAATAATTCCCGATTGGGAACAAGAAACACAGGCCGTATTGATCGTAGCATGGCTATATCGGATGCGCAGAATTAGGTCTATATCCGTTGGATTTATATTCGCGTGATTCGCGGAGGGAGTAAAGGTATACGTCGTATTTGTGGCGCCGCTCGAAAGTGCGGGGGACCACGTTCCATTCACCGTAATCCCGGTCATAAAACGAATATTCGCATTCCCGCTTTGAGCTATGGCGTTCGGGACTAGTTCTCCCGATATCAATTGAATCGCATTAGCCGTACTAAATTTCACCTGCTCTAACTCCGTTAACGAAAGTAAAGGGCTATTTTCCACGTAAATACGTCCATCCATCCCAGAAATGCCGGCGGTTCCTTGCCAGCCAGTTATGTTCAGGGTTCTAAAATCCCACGTATTTTTAGGGCCAAAACGCAACTCATGAACACCTGCACCTAATTCAATCTCAGAGCCCTCTGATAAAATCGAAATAGGCCCGAAGGTCTCCGAAAAACCTTCCGAACTCAATTTACCTCCATTAAAAAGAATCATAGAAGCATTATTAATCACTTCTGTCGCCCCTAAAGCTAGATTCCCACCACTAATGACCGTCGCGCCCGTATAGGTATTGGCACTATTCAAGGTCAATGATCCCGTGCCATCTTTAATCAAACTCGTGGCTACATTGAGCTGAATAGGACTCGTCCCCCACGTATTCGCCAGACTCCCGCTTCCACCCAAACTTCCATTCAAAAGGATATTTCCAGCTCCTCCTAGCGTTAAGGCCATGGCTCCTGCACCAAGGTTCGTATGTAGGGTTAACTGGCTGTTTAGATCCGCATTGATTCGTGTGTCGCCCGTCAAAGTAATCGTACCGCTCACGGCATTTATTCCTGCGACACTTTGGAGTGCGCCAGTCCCGAGTGGACCTATGCCTTTCAAACTTAGTGTATTGGATATAGCAATCCCCCCCTGCAACTGCAGGCTTCCACCCAGCGCCACGGTGACTGCGCCTGAACCTAAAGATCCGCTATTTCGAATATGTACAATGCCACTCGAGACGGTCGTTGCTCCGCTGTAAATACCGGCTGAATAAAGGGAAAAAGTGCCCATATTGTTCGTAATGCCACCGGTTCCCAAAGTCAAGATTCCACTGAGCGTCATCGATCCAGCGCCCGTCGTGACTAGGGAAAAATTGCTTCCTGTCATCGTCTGCGTCAAAGAGAGGGTGCCGGCGGTGCTGTTGAGGGTGGTGGTTTGGCCTAAGACAACAGGGCCATCCCAGCTATTATTCCCACTTTCGTTCGATAAGGTGACACCGGAGGCATTCAGGGCTAAATCCTCCGCCCCCACCTGGATGTTGTTGTACAAGGCTAATTTCCCCGACCCCCTGACGATCGTCCCTCCACTCGTACTTCCTAAGGAACGACTGTTATAAATCGCAAGGGTCCCCGCGAAAATCGTGGTCAAACCCGTGTAGGTATTCGCTTGGCTGTGGGTGGCATTTCCGAGGGAGAATGATTGTCCGTATTTGGCCAAAGACAAAACCCCCAACCCATCCTCTATCAAACCGGTATACACCGTATTCATATTACTCGAGCCCACCGTTAACGTGATATTCCCCGCCACGCTACTGGTCACTTTTCCATAGCCATTTAAACTAGCAATCGAACCTAACGTTTCCGAAACCCCGTTTAAATCCAAGGTCGTGTTCGCCCCCGTAAATGATAACGTGTTATAGTCTGGCAAAGCCGTGCCCCCCGCTAATTGCAAGGTTCCATCCGCCAGCTCAGAAGAGGTTACGGCATTGTTTGTCGCGCTTAACTTCAGGATTCCAGAACCCAATTTCTTAAAAGCACCCCCCTTTATGAGGCCGCTTATACCATCATTCGCCCCGCCCGTCGTCACACTTGTATTTCCATCTAAAATAGTAATAGCCCCAGCAAAATTCGTCCGACTAGTCGATAATAAAGTACCCGTAATACTTACGCCTGCTGGACCATTTATGGTAATAGCTCCTCCATTCCCTGTATAAAGACCTGAATTGGTTAAATTTTCGGTACCACTGCAATTGATATTCCCAGTGACTTTCACTGCCCCTGCAGTCGAATTGAGCGTCACAGAACCGCCCTCATTTAAAATGGCGGTAGCCCAGGTTTGCACTATATTCGCCATCGAAATATCAGCCGTCACGGTAATGTTTCCAGGGGTGTTAATCACTAAGCTTAAGGAACCTTTATTTGAACTATTCGAAGTGGTACTGCGCATCGCAATGGCGTTAGGTATCGTTACGTCTGAGGCCGCGTTGAAAGTTAGCGTTTTGTTGTAGGTAGGACTATTTTGGTTGTAGGAACTCAGCGTCGTTCTAAAATCGATTTGGCCCAGCTGAGTACAGCCTGCACAAGCCGTATGAATGATGACGTTGCTAATTTTCACCCGCAGCAATTCGTCTAATTCTGCCGTACTGACGGTCGCGTTGTCTGCATTAGGGGTAAAAGTATACGTCGTTTGGGTGGTGGCAGAGGATAATAGCGGCGACCAGGTTCCTCCACTCGTGGCGCCTGAAACGATGGATAAGTTGCTGTTTTGGGCGTATAGTTGCCCCGCAAAAAACACGAATAGAATGAATAGCTTCTTCATCCTAGTACGAATAAACAAATTGAATGCGATCTCCTAGGGCAATCACATAGGAGCCATTGTTTGCGGTTACATAGGCCAAAAAAGGCGTAGGCGATGTAGCCGTTGTCGTAAAGGCACTTGTGGTCTTGTAGCTGTAGGCGTTTTGGCTGATCAAAATACCATTCACATACATCTTCAGTTTAGTCGTTGTGTGCGGTGTTTGCGTCAACGTAAAATTGGTTTGCCCAGCAGTAACTGCTGCTAAATTCCCCGAGGAACCAGTGGCGGTGGTTTCGTCAAAACCGTCTCTCAAGGCACTCGTCCAATTGGCCACACCGGAGGAGGTTAAACTCAGGACTTGACCCGTTGCACCCGGGCTGGATGGAAACGTCGTTCCGCCCAGCGTTAAGGTTCCGGTTAAACTCGAGTTCACAAAAGTCTTGTTTGTGAGCGTTTCCGTGCCAGCTAGCGTGGCCATGGTACCCGAAGTGGGAAGCGTAATGTTCGTGACGCCCGCAATGTTTATCGTCGTGGAATAATTCCCAGAAGTCACGAGGTCGCCCGCTAAACTGATCGTTTTGCTACCATTGTTTATTCCTGTTCCTCCAAAGGCGGGGGAAATAATTCCGGTAATCGCGGCGCTTCCGTCGAAGGGGTAGCCGAAGATGGTTTGTGGGGAGGATAAGGTGGTGGCAGCTGTTGCGGTGCTCGCATTTCCACTTAGGTCTCCTATGAAAGTCGTTGCGCTTAGGGAGCTGAATCCGGACATGCTGGAATAGGTTCCTCCTAAAATAGCGCTCGTAGAACCTAGGGTAATTTGATTATTGGCTAATTGGGCATTTGTGATGCCGGCCGTGGCGGATAGATTCGCCGTTGTTAAGCCGATGGCTTGGATGGTGTTTCCGGTAAGGGAAATACCAGAACCGGCGCTTAAGGGGGTTTGGTAATCTACTCCTGAAATTAAGGGTACCTGATAATTGACTCCCGCCACTAAAGGTACCTGATAATCCGTTCCTGCGATAAGCGGTGCCTGTACATCCACACCAATCCGCAGCCCTAAATTTGTCCTTGCTGAAGCCGCGGTCATAGCCCCCGTTCCTCCCTTTTCCAACGGAATAATTCCCGTTAACACTGCTGCATCCACCGGAATAGAAATATTAGACGACCCATCAAAAGCAACTCCATTAATCGTTCGGGCCGTTTCTAAGGTCGTGGCCTTGGCGGCTAGATTGGCAGAACTCGCCTGATTTGCGACGCTCGAATTCGCCGAACGACTATCTACATACTCTTTCACCGCCTTTACGGATGGATATTTTACCTGAGAAGTAGAATCTAAAAGAATCGAAGTTGATTTGTTTAGGAGGGATTCTTTGTTGTTTAATTGGGCCAAAACCAAGCCAGACACCGGCTTGTCCACATCCGCCGTGTTGTCCACATTACCTAGTCCTAAATTCGCACGCGCTGTCACGGCTGTGGTCGCACCCGTTCCGCCAGAGGTAAGCGGCAACGTGCCACTCAACTTTCCAGCCTCCTCTGCAAAATGCGCATAGGGTAAGTAATTTAGGCCGCGATTGCTGACCTCGGTGTATTTGGCACCCAAATCAAAACTCACCTGCGTCACCAATTTCTTCACCGGACCGCCCCAGTTCAAACTAGCAAAAGTCCCTGCCGCACTCGTATTATCCCCCGCCCCTATCTCCAAATTAATCAGCCCGTACGCATCCGTCTTCGTCTTATGCAACTCCTCAAACCGCAAAGTCGCCCCCGCATAAATCCCAAACTTCACCCAAATATCCTTGTTCAAATACAGCTGCGCCTGCACCCCATTACCGGGTAATTCAATGGCGGCCGGATCAACAATCAAGGCCTGGTAATTAATCGACTTTAAAGGAGTTTGTGCCTGAGCACCATAGAAACAGCACAGCAAGGCTGCAAGTATGAAATAATTTTTCATAAGCAATCTAATAATAGAACAGTACAGATTGCTTATTAGTGGTTAAGAAGCAATACGAATATAAATTAAGGGTATTGTGTTGATAACAAAGGTACTAGGATTTTGCAGAGGGCAAAGGGGGGGGAGGGGATTTTTTAATTTAGAGGTGGGGCAAAAAAAATCCCCCAAATTCCCAGTGGTTAGAAGGGTATTTGGGAGGATTTTTTTTATTTGTTAAATTTATTTGACCAATTCAACTCTAATTAATACTAAATCGTAGCCGTCTCTAGTTGCAAATACCCTATAGGACTGGTTGGGCATCACAGGATTTCCATTTGCTCCCATATCATGTATATAAAATTCAACTGTTTCGAATAATCCTATTGTTACAATTCCTGTGTAATTAGCTCCGTCCCATAATTTCAAAAACGGACTCCATACACTAGACTGAAAAATTTCATCATTTTTATAATTTTGAGTAGATCCAGAGTTAGTAGTTAATTGATCACCATAGGTCTTCTTAGTAGCATAAACTTGGCCATGTAAATTTGACGAGATTGTTTGGATTTCAACAGTTTCACTAGCATTGTTATATCTAAATTTCAAATTTCCAACGGTAACTATATTATTTAAATCAGTTTTTAAACCATTACTAATCGCAGATGTAACATTACTTGAAGCCCAATTCGCAGACCCACTTCCATCTGTCGTTAATACCTGCCCAGCTGATCCATCCGAATTCGGATATGTAACGGCCCCGGCTGTCAATGTTCCACTCGCTTGAATTGAACCCGTAACATCTAATTGCGCTGTAGGATTATCATTATTTACACCTACATAGCCATTGCTTTGCTTTAAAAACAATTGCTTCATGTGACCATTAGGATAGGTCCCTAAAACAAAATCACTTGGCGTACCACTTGTGGCGTCCGTATAAATTCGTGCCACTTGTAAGCTTCCAGAAGGAGAATATCCATCAAATATCAAGCCACTATTATCTCCATTTGTTCTAAATGATGCTCTACCTAAAAGGTCAAATTTAGTATTAAAGTCTAGTCCAGGTGAGGACACGCCTATCCCTACATTTCCCGTATTAAAATAGATATTACTTGAAGCAGTCGTCCACTGACTTCCTATTGCAGCAGCACCCGAAGTGACCTCTTTCGTTGTTGAATTATAATACAACACGTTCGATGTGGCTGTTGTGGAACGAATGGGATCTACATAAAAACCCGCAGTAGTTGGGTTTAAACTTGTTCCGGTTGCGTTCAATGCAATACTATTAGCTACTTGAGCATTGTTTCCGGCAAATGATCCAATGGCTACGGCATTTTGGCCTTGTCCATATTGACCTGCCGCAAAACCTAGCGCAACAGCTTGACTTGCTTGAGCTGATTGAGCTGTGTTACTACCAATGGAAACGCTATTAGCCCCTTGGTTTTGGTCTCCTGAAACATAACCAATAGCGACAGAACCTCCGCCTTGGTTCCCTCTTCCTGCACCACCTCCAATAGCAATCGTGTTCGCATTAACGCCTTGATTAGGGGTTCCCGCTTGAGAGCCGATGGCGACATTATTACTTGAAAGACCTAAGACACCTCTTACGTCTCCTACGGATCTTTGGCCCGTTCCTCCACTTTCTATCGGAACAACACCTGTTATTTTATTTCCGGCTACCGATGCGATTTTAGCATCCGTCACTGCACTGTTCGCAATTTTAGCTGTTGTGATTGAATTATCTGCAACGCCAGATGAGGCTGTTGCGGCTGCTACAGCGGCATCAGCGTAAGCAGTCGTCGCAATTTGTGTTGAATTCGTCCTAGGGCTTGCCGTCACAGCTCTCGCGATGCCCGTAAACGTAGGCGAAGCAATAGGTGCTTTCGTACTTAAAGCTGCTTGCGTAGCACTTGAAATAGGCTTTGACTCATCGGAGGTATTATCCACAGCACCTAATCCCACCATCGACTTCGTGATACCGGAAACGGTACCCGTAAACGTAGGGGAATTAATAGGCGCATAGTCATTTAAATCTGTCAAAGCCGCTTTCGTCGCTAGCATCGACGTATCAGCTGTAATGGCCATATGAGCTTCAAGCGCTGCTACCGTTGCTTTCAATGCCAAAGCTGAATTGACATCCACCGCATTTGCTTTTAAATCTAGCGCTGCTTGCGTAGCTGTTGAAATCGGTTTATCAGCATCTGCCGTATTATCCACATTACCTAAACCTAAATTGGCTCTCGCTTCTATGGCGGTTGTTGCACCAGTTCCGCCGCCTGCAATAGCTAAGGTACTACCTAATTTGCCCGCCGTTTCAGCGAAAAGTGTGTAAGGCGTGTAGCTTAGTTTTTGATCGGAGACTTTCGTGTAAGTTGCTCCATTATCGAAGCTAACAAATACTTGCAAGGACTTTTGATTCGCATCCCAGCTCATCGCATCGAATGCGGCACTTGACACGGACCCGATTGTTAGGTTAACTAAACCATAGGCGTCTGTTTTCGTTTGCTGCACCTCTTCGAATTGAATGGAAGAACCGGAGATAATAACAAACTTAACAAATACATTGCCGTTCACGTAGGGTTGTCCGCTAATGTCTGAACCAGGAACCTCGATATTTTCTGGTGCCAGGATGACGGCTTGGTAGGAGATTCCTTTTTGGGCATTCGCTACGACTGATACGAATAATAGAAGGAAAAGTAAAAGTTTTTTCATGGTAATAGAACAGATAAATGGGGAATTATTTCGTGGCTATTTTAAGGCCAAAACTAAAGGTAGATGGAACAAAATTTAGTGTCGATGAACCGAAGGTGTTTGTATCTAAGTGCTGGAAAGACGTGTAAACAGCCATCTGATCGTTGACTTTTTTAGTGATCGATAAGGTAAAACCTACCGAAAATTTCAGGCCACTAAATTGATCGTCATCCGATAAATCCAGGTAGCGGTTTTGTAGAAACTGAGTGCCATTAATCAGAGTTTGGACGGCTGCTGAAGCTTTGGCAGAAACAGTTAAACCATGTAAACCCGTGTAAGAGGGCCCGATGCCACCAGTCAAGCCCATAAAATCAGCTTGATAAGAAAAAGGGATGTTCTGTACATCGCCCACATTATTGTATTGATTGTAGGCCAAACCCACATCGTATACAAACGCCTTCGATAATTTATTCTCACGCGAGAGCGATAAATGAAGGCCAGAACTCGACTTCAAAAAATCAGGATTATTGCCTGCAGAATTCGTAAAAACGTAGCGGGTGATGTTGTTTCCTGCTTCTAAATTCCAGGTTTGGGCCTGTAGCGAGGATACGAAAAATAAGGTGATGAGGAGGGTAAAAATGAATTTCATAGAACTTGATTTTAAATCTGTAAGAACAATATTAGTTCAATGAAGTACGGAAAAGAATTTTTAGAACACAGGACTTGTCCTAATTCCCCGAATTGAAACAAATCGTATTTTTTGCTCTAGACGCAAAAAATCCTCCGCCAAGGCAGAGGATTTCGCATGATTTGTAGATGAAGAATTATTTTAGTGTAAGTTATTCCAAGAACCAATTAAAGGGGTGTAAGCCATCGAAAACGGAAAACTATACGATGGGATATTCACGATAATTGAATTGTCATTTCGAAGGGCCGTAAAGCTTTGATTTATCCCATCATTAAATTGGCCTAATTGAGGCAAGAAAATATAGGCTGTATTATCCGCCGTTAATTTCCAATAACAATTTCCTTGCGGAACTTCTACCGGGTTAATAAAATTAAACGAAAGCACCCCGCCACTTAAAGTAGAGGTTGCTACTGTTTGGGCTCCTAATAGAATTCCGGTTCCAGGTACTCCACTATAGATGGAAAAGGTCATGTTCCCTGCTACGGCAATACTTTGGACCCCTACAGAGGCACTACTAATTCGCCAATTACTACTAGGGGTGAAAGACAAGCAAATATTATAATCATTGCTGACTCCTAAACCAGAAGGAGATGTTCCTACTTTCGCTAAAGTAGCGGGCGTTCCCTCTGCCTCGGCATACACTTGTACTTTACCTGCTGTAGAATTGTAAATCAATAATCCAGCTGCTAAAGGTGCAGCAATGGCATCGCGCTGTGTCGTAGTTAATCTAGGCAACAATAAACCTTGGGTCGTGGATTTCACTTCTAGCGCAGCGGAAGATCCTGTTCCTGATGGGGCTCCTACTACCACATTTCCTGAGAATGATTTAGTCCCCGCCACCGTTTGCGTAGAGGATAAATCCACAAAATTCTTAATTGAAGATCCGGTTCCTCCATTTGCTAAAGGCAATACATTCGTTACTTCAGTGCTAAGATTTGTCGTCGCTACGTCATCCCGCAAGTTAACCCAACCATTAGATGCTGGAACTACCACCGTAATTCTAGAAGCAGGATCGTAGGAATCTAAGGGATTACCAAAACCATAATTACTCACATTCCCTGTCGTCGTATCATCCCCAGAATTTGACCACCTGACACCTAAACATCTATTGGCATCTGTTGATGTGATGAAATACGTTGTATTAGCCACAACAGGTACTGGAGTAGCAAATGTCCACGTATTCCATCCATCTACTGCTGTAAGAGAGTTAGACGTACCCAAAAGAACAGGCGAAGGTGATGCCCCCGAATAGTTTGAATTTACGACAATAGAAGCAACCTCTCCAGCACCAAAAGCATTTAACTCAATTTGCGTGATCGTACCTGAAATAGTGGGGCGAAACCAAAGTTCCCCGCTTCCACGTAGACAGGTGGCTCCATTACTGAGTGTAGTATTTCCAAAAACCGAGGACGTACTCGCGATAGATTCCTTATATACCTGCATCTTTTTAGAGCTGGTATTAAATTGTAGCATAGAAGCAACAGGTGTTGAAATAGCATTAACCTGCGACTGATCCATTTTAGGTAATATGAGGGGTAAAGCGGTCGCAATGTCTACCGAAGATTCTGCATTAGGGGTAGCAGTGCCTAGACCTAATTTACCACTAATAGAAAGATCTGAGCTAAAGGTTTTTGCCCCTGCAAAAGTTTGGGAGCCGGTCGTAACAACACCGCCGTTAGTAGCATTTGCGGGAGATAAATTCAAGACCCCGTCTGTAATACTTAGCCCATTCGGATTCGAAGTGGTTGAAATAGTTCCGGCGGTAATCGATGTGCCTGAAGTCCCTGAAGGTGCCGTTCCCGAAGTGACCTCTTTCGTTGTTGAATTATAATACAAAACATTCGATGTGGCTGTTGTGGAGCGAATGGGATTGACATAAAAACCCGCATTGGTCGGATTTAAACTTGCTCCGGTTGCGTTCAATGCAATACTATTAGCTACTTGAGCATTGTTTCCGGCAAATGATCCAATGGCTACGGCATTTTGGCCTTGTCCATATTGACCTGCCGCAAAACCTAGCGCAACAGCTTGACTT